>Ga0172379_10002784_pt1 | contig 29774 bp, 31 predicted proteins | sample GrowelOW334metaG_FD_119756 | JGI IMG/M metagenome (GOLD analysis project Ga0172379, IMG submission 119756) | Groundwater microbial communities from an aquifer near a municipal landfill in Southern Ontario, Canada - Groundwater well OW334 metaG | ecosystem: Environmental > Aquatic > Deep...
ACTTGAAGGATCGTCAAAAGCAGTGGCATCGATTTGTACATAATATTCGGTGCTGTAGGACAAGGTGCCTGTTGGATTAATAGTGATTGTGTTGGTGCCAGTACCCGTGACATTTCCTGAAGTAACATCGATAGTTTCAAAAGTAGAGTTGTCAGAAGTTTTCTTGATGGTGATGTTGCCTGTTTCTACGTCTACAGCTTCGTCGAAAGTGATGACGAGGTTGGCGGTGGCAGATACTCCTGTGGCGTTGTCGGCTGGAGAGAGGGTGGAGACGGTGGGATTGGTGATGTCTGGTGCCGCGTAGACACCAGTGTAAAGGCGACCTACATACACACCTGCAACAAGATTAGTGCCATCAGAATCCATAGACAAAGCACCCAACCACGCACCATCCACATCTCCAATGGGTTGTGTCTCCGTCCAAGTTGCACCGGAGTCGGAGGAAGTATAAAGACGACCCAAATATGCTTCTGCTGTTAGATTAGCTCCGCTGGAATCAGAAGCAACGCTATACCACATTTTATCTGCAGCCCCTGCTGGTTGTCTTTCCGTCCAAGTTGCGCCGGAGTCGGAGGAAGTATAGAGGCGACCACTAGCCATCGCTGCGATCAAATTACTTCCATCGGAATCAGATGCAACGGTATTCCAATCTTTATCTACAAATCCTGCAGGAGAACGCTGTGTCCAAGTTGCCCCTGAATCGGAAGAAGTGTAGATGCGGCCTACTTTTGCTACTACAACTACATTGCTACCATCATCATCAGAAGCCACACCTGCCCAGAATTTGTCAGCATTTCCTGCTGGTTGTCTTTGGGTCCATGTCGCGCCGGAATCGGAAGAAGTATAGAGGCGGCCACCCCAACCAGCAGCAACAAGATAGGTGCCATCTAAGTCTGAAGCTACTGAATGCCAGGGCTTATCTGCAGCCCCTGCTGGTTGTCTTTCCGTCCAAGTTGCGCCGGAATCGGAAGAAGTATAGAGGCGACCATTGCTTACTGCAACAATGAGATTAGAACCATCCGAATCAGAAGCAACGGTTTGCCAATTTTTATCTGCAGCCCCTGCTGGTTGTCTTTCCGTCCAAGTTGCGCCGGAATCGGAAGAAGTATAGAGGCGGCCATTTTGAACAGCTGCAATTAGATTAGTACCATCTGAGTCTGAAGCTACCGAAATCCAAGATTTATCTACCGCCCCTTCCGGCTGTCTTTCAGTCCACGTATATGCTGCAAAAGCATTTAAGGGTAAAAGGAGGGTGGCTAGTGCCACAAGCGGGACTAGAAATTTGAAATCGTACATTTTTTTATTTTAACAGACTCAGAAACTTTGGCAAGAAAATTATGAGCCCAATAATCCCGGCAGTAATAACTGCGAGGATAACTGCCGCTGCGGCGACATCTTTTGTATCACGTGCAAATGGATGATACTCCGGTGACGTCAGGTCTATATCTATCTCTATAGCTGTGTTGACGGCTTCCGCCATAAAAACGAATCCGATTGCGAAAACTACCGCAATCCACTCGAGTGAAGAAATTTTAAAATAAAAACCGCAGACTACGACCGCAACAGCGGAAGCAAAATGAATCCAAATATGCCTGGTGGCCTTCACAACTACATGCACACCTCGAAAAGCATTCTGAAATCTTTCTTTATATTTGACTTGTCTCCAAGCGCTTTGTTCTTGTTGAGAATCCATTTTAATAACCTCCTCGCCTGTCGTTGTCATCATTCCTCTTGTTCTGCCATACTTATATTATAACACTTTTACTGATACTGTATATAGCTTGGGCGAGGGTTTAATTTGAGCAGTGTTTCCGGGGTCATTAGGGTTGTGCCCGGATCAAAAACATCGTTTTTATAAAACAATTTAAAACCTGTAAACTGCACGGGTTCGGGATAAATAAAATTGCGGTAAGTACCTATTTTTTTAGCCTGCCCTCCCCAGCCATCCATATGCATCACAATTTGAACCTCCGGCAGAGGTTTGATTAATTTATAATTGGTAACCATTTTTTGCGTGTAGCGATGCACGACGAGAATTTTCGGAGGTAAGTTGTTTTCTTTCACCAACTTCGCCAGATAATTAGCGGCGAAATTTATGTCTGTCGCATCCATCGTGCCCACCACCTTACCGGGGCGAACGCCTGTCTTCATCGAAAATTCCGGATCTAGGCCCAAGTGCACATTGGGTAGCTTTAAATATTTTTCTAACCGCGGAACCTCATCCGCTACAGTAGAAAATCCAACCTGAATGTCGAGGAAAACTATCGCATTAATTTTTTCTGCCATCGTTATCACTTTATCAATTTCACTATCAGGCATTCGCGCACGATACTTGCCATCTTTGCCTTCACTCCCCTGCGCCACGACAGCAATGTAATGGAGCGCAGGGATTACCGGAGTCGCCGGATCGGCTGCTTCCCACTTTTTCACTTCAGTATTTAGTCGAGAGAGCATCTCCGTCTCGGGGTATTGCCCCAAGACGCCCATTTTCGTCGAATATAAATTGCCGTAATAGGCGACTATGCGATTAAATGGCAAGAGGGCGCCGGCATTCGGATAAACTGTTTTGACCGGCCAGAGATATTTGGGTGTGGGCTTCTCTACCACCACCGTTTCTTCTACTCCAGTTTGCGGATTCTTCACTATTTTCGTCTGCGGTGGGGGTGGCGGAGGATTATTGGCAAGAATTGTAAGCCTCTGGTCGTAGAGAGCAGTATCAAGCGGCAAGATTAGCGGTTTCTTTTTTACTACAGGCGTAATAACTTCTTTAGCTAACTGATCAGTTTTATCATAATACACAACACCCTCGAAAATCCCTGGAAAAAAGAAAGCTCCCGCAAGTCCAAAAATCACCACTCCAAAAAAAACGCGAAAATGGGGATGTTTGCCAACAAGCTTAGCTTTTTCTGCTCCCTTTTTTATCATTACTATGCAGTATACCAAATAGCCTCTATATAACATAACACTGAGACAGGGTTCTACAGTTGTATAGTTGTATTGTCTCGACAAAAATCTTATAATATGGCTATGAAAAACTTTTTATATCTAGTGGCGGCTGTATGCGTTTTATCATTAGGTTTTAGCGCGCAACCAGTAGCTGCTCAGTATGGTTTTGGGGACGACGTAGATTCCATCGATTTTGGCGCTGATGGCAGTATCAAATTAACGGATCCGATTGATTCTATCGATGTCGGTGGGACCACGACTAATTCTTCAGGTGAGATAGAATTAAAAAACGTAAAGTTAAATGATTCCGTAGATTCTATCAAAATTGATTCTGTAAATACCACTAGTGAGGGTGATGTTAAAGTGCAAAATGTAGAACTTAATGGAGATGTAAAAATTAAAAACGTAGAAACAGGCGAACAAGAGGGCACCTTTGAAATTACGATAGATGCCGACAATGTTTCTTCCTACACAAATTCAAATTCTTCAGTAACAACTGCAACACAAGTAAAAACTTCCGACGACCTGACTATCTACATCGCCGAAACAGTTAAAGATGATAGCGCCTTGCAAAAAGTTAATTTCAAAAATGATAACCTAGTGGTGGAATACGATCTTCCTGGAAAATTACTTGCGCTTATCCCCGTTAATATTCCATATAAAGTGAGCGTCGACTCGGCAACCAATGCCGTCAGTGTGAAGCTTCCGTGGTGGCATGTATTCACTACCAAACGAGCAAGTGCGGCTGAAGTCAGCTCGGAAATAAAAACGAAACTCCAAGCGGATGTTCCTACCATCGCCAAAACTTCAGTTGCTCTCTCTGGCCAAGCAAAAATTAAAGCTAAGGCTGGAACCTTCTCGATAGTCATCGGGACACTTTCCGCGGAAATCAAATAGTTGTTTCTCTGCCTTGCCTTGAGTGTGATCTTATAGCATTTTATTATCCCGCCACTCTCACGAAAACTAAAATGTGGTGAAATTTACTTGCGCAGGAATTTCAAATTTAGAAGCCTCCGGTGTCCACGCTTCGCAATTATAGTCTCCGACTTGGTCTGGGCTCCATGCATATGCTCCTTCTTCCCGCGCTTTTGCGATTGCTTCGACTTTTATTTTCGCTCCCATCTCCGACGCAAAAGATGACCAGTTATACATATACCCATCTTTTATTACGAAATAGTTTTGCACGGTTCGGCCCTCCGCTACGGTATTAAATTCCCCTCTCATATTTGTACCGCTCATGTACACAGTACCACTGTTTTCGAAATCGCTCATGGCTTGCTTCACTTCGCACTTATAAGTGCCATTCTGCTTCACTAATTCACTGAAAGCCATCTTCTTGCCTTCTGATTGTACTGGCGTTTCGGTCTCCTCTTTTTGAACATCGTCCACAACTTTAGTGTCCGACTTCATTATAAAGTACCCGCCCACTGCCACCGCCCCCACCACCAACAAACCAATTATCGTTTTAAACATGATGATTGAAAAATATCAATAATAAATTGCCTGCTTATATTAACATATTTGTATTTCCGAACCACAGCTTTCATAAATTCCCTACCAATATTGCCTTGATTTTAAGGGTTTTTTAGAGTACTGTAACCAAGTAAAGAATTTTGCCAGATCGTCTAATGGTAGGACATCGCCCTCTGGAGGCGAGTATCTTGGTTCGAGTCCAAGTCTGGCAGCCAGCAGTTTACGTTTCCAAATACTTAGACCTATTGTGCGCGGCGTATCGGCACCAATTAAACTCTTTTTAGGGTAGAATAAATAAGTGAAAAATAAATCGGAGAATATATATCTTCATGCCGACGGAGACTCTTTCTTTGTGGCCTGCGAGCTCTCAGTACACCCAGAGCTAAAGGGCAAGCCCGTTATAGTGGGCGGCGACCGAGGTATCGCAGTGGCTATGAGTCCTGAAGCAAAAAAACTTGGGGTAACACGAGGAATGCCGGTTTTTAGAATTAAAAAATTATATAAGGAAGTGATTATCTTAGACCACCATTTCGACCTATATCGGGACATCGCAGAGAGAATGCATCAAATCATGTCATCGTATTTTACTACCGTTGAAGAATATAGCATCGATGAATGCTTCGCCTTGGTGGAGCCGTCGGAAATCAAATACTACGGCGGAGAAAAGAAGTTAATGACTGAACTTAAAAATGAACTTGAGAAAACCCTCGGAGTAACCTACTCCCTGGGCCTTGCACGAACTAAAGCACTCTCTAAGCTTGCCTCGAAACTTGAAAAGCCTGGTGGTCTCGTAATTCTCCTCACTAAAGAAGACGAAGTTAAAGCCCTTAAATCTACCACAATAGACGACATCTGGGGCATAGGCAGGCGCACGATTCCTAGACTGGCAAGGTGGGGGCTCCGTACGGCCTTCGACTTCGTAAACTTTCCCGACGAGAAAATTGAGAAACTTTTTTCCAGTCCCTTGCTCATACTCAAGAAAGAGCTCGCTGGAGAAAACATAATGGAAGTCGAAGGGAACGCTGATCCGCGGGCACAGAAATCTATCCAGTCTACGGCTACGTTCCACCCTGCTTCCACAAGCGCGAAAATAATATGGAAAGAAATCGCCGAAAATGCCGAACACGCATCCGAAAACGCGAGAGAGATTCATTTAGTGAGCAATAAAGTATCTTTCTTTGTAAAAACGAGTGAATTTAAGTATTATCTAGAAGAAATAAAACTTCCGATTTTCACTGCTGATCCTGGTGTAATTTTAAACGCCATTGAACCTAAATTTTTAAAGCTCCTGCCGAAAGGACGGCGCATCCGCTCTACTGGAGTCATCCTGCACAACCTGGTCCGTGAAGAAAATGCTCCGAGAGATTTGTTCGGAAAACAGGAGAAGGAATTAAAAAGTCTCGCCATAGAGGAAGCCGCCGATAAAATCCGTAAAAAGTACGGTACCAATGCTATCAAGCGAGCAGCATCCCTGCGCAAGAAATAATATTTATACCTTAAGCTAGCTAAGAAGGACATATTAAAAAGATGAGTTTAAATATGTTATAATTCTCAAACAAAGACATTATGCAATTATTTACAGAGCTGAGCATCGTAATAAGTATTGCGGCATTAATGGCGCTCCTGATGCGCATCTTGAAACAGCCTTTAGTCGTGGGACACATTTTAACAGGCCTCCTGGTGGGACCTTTTGTTTTCGGCCTCATCCACTCAATGGAAACTTTCAACCTCTTCTCGGAGATAGGTATCGCTTTTCTCTTGTTTACTGTGGGGTTAAATTTAAGTCCGCATATTGTACGAGAATTTGGTAAGGTTTCGCTCATTACCGGACTGGGTCAAGTGATATTCACTTCTATCATCGGATACTTCATATGTGTGTGGCTGGGATTTACACCTATCGCATCTTTCTATATGGGAGTAGCCCTCGCCTTCTCGAGCACCATAATAATTTTAAAGCTTATAACCGACAAAGGCGACCTTGATACATTGTATGCGAAAATCTCAATCGGATTTCTTTTAGTGCAAGACTTCATCGCCATACTTCTTCTCTTCGGTATTCCTCTCATCGCCCCAGGGAATTCTTCTCCTTTGCTGGTGATGCTTATGTTTATAAAAGGGCTGGCCTTGGTGGCACTCGTCTTCACTGCATCCCACTATGTAATGCCTCGACTCTATCGCTACCTCGCGAATTCACAAGAAATGCTTTTCCTTTTCTCTGTGGCTTGGGGTATAGGCGTCGCAGCAATATTTAAGAGCTTTGGTTTCTCACTCGAGAGTGGTGCGCTTCTTGCGGGCGTGGCCCTAGCGAACCTCCCGGCTCGACACGAGATAAGTTCCCGACTGACGCCACTCAGAGACTTTTTCATAATTTTATTTTTCATATTGCTTGGCTCGCAGATGAAACTCATTGGCGCCGGCAGCGTCATCCCGGCCGCCCTCATACTCTCTCTCTTGGTCTTAATCGGCAACCCGCTCATTCTTATGATAATAATGGCGTCCCTGGGCTACAGAAAGAAAACAAGTCTGCAGACTGGATTTACTGTGGCGCAGATAAGCGAGTTCTCGCTCATACTTATTGTGCTCGGAATGAAGTTCGGCCACTTGGACCAGAGAGTACTCTCAGTTGTTACCTTAGTAGGACTCATTACAATTTTCGGATCGACATATCTCATACTTTATTCCGATAAAATTTATCGATGGCTGGAACCATACCTCGGAATTTTCGAGCGCAAGGTTCCCACTGAGCATTACAACAAGAACAAAGCTCATACAGTGGTACTCTTCGGATCCAACAGAATCGGCTATGATTTCATGGAGAAGTTTAAGGAGCACGGATACACTTTCCTGGTAGTGGACCACAACCCAGAGACTATAGAAAAACTGCGCCAAGAAGGAGTAGACGCCGAGTATGGCGACGCCGGGGATTTCGACTTTTTGGAAGCCCTAGAATTAAATGGTGTCGAGCTCGCGGTGTCCACCATTCCCGACGCAGAAACCAATCTCTTGATTAATAAAGCTATCAAGGCGCATAACCCAGGCGCGGTGGTAATGGTTGTGGCACACAGAATCAAGGACGCCCTTGCCCACTACGACGAAGGTGTAGACTACGTCATTCTGCCACACTTCCTGGGTGGTAAGTATGCTTCAGAAATAATGATTAAGCTGCAGAAAGACGAGAATGAACTATCTTCAATCAAAAAAGCGCATATCGATTATTTGCAGTTCCGTGTTTCACTCGGTCACGAACATCCGAATCAATCGGCTTAGTTAGTGTGAGTTTAATCGGGTCGGTAATTTATGATATAATATTAAAATAAAACTATGCACGACGAAAAAGAAACAAAAGGAGAGCATTATGTTTGCCACGGTGGCTGTAAAGGGGTCTCCAATATGCCAGGAACTTGTGGAGCCTCTGACTGTGCCGAACACGGCAAGCCTCTTCATAAGTGTACCTGTGAAGACGGTAACCATAACGACTTTAAACCTAAGGCAGAATAGACTCCACTCACGATAATGCCCGGCACTAGAACTAAAAGGATGCATGAGCGGTACCAGAGATACCAGAAAATTCACTTTCGAAAGGGTGTATGTAATTTATGCGATACGATTAAATCCCCTTCTTTAAAGGAATTTAAATATTGGAGAATTGTAAAAAATTTATTCCCCTGGGACCGCATAGCTCTAGTGCAAGATATGATAATACCGAAAAGACATACGGTATATGAAAAGCTAACTGTGAAGGAGAAAAAAGAACTAGATAGATTAAAGTCGGGATATATAAATGAGAAATATGTGGTGATTGCTGAAGCGACACATCGTAAGAAATCTATCCCCGACCACTTTCATCTACATCTTATAATTTTAAAATAATTTTTCACAAAAAGACGAAAGATGCAACAACGGACGCTTGCCGTTGTTTTTTCTTTATTAGACCACGGGTTTTGTGTAATAAAAATACCCCCTTGTCGGCAAATTCACGAGAAAGGTCGCAATTAAGAATAAAGGGTAATCATTAAAAAAAATTTGCCGATTATTAATGATAATAAAACTATTATGCCAAATGAAAATGAAAACAATATGGACCAAAATAAAAGCAAACGAGGCTTCGCCGCAATGAACGAAGAGAAGCAACGAGAAATTGCATCGAAGGGTGGTAAAGCTGCGCACGCTTCGGGCAACGCTCACGAGTTTGATTCCGAAGAAGCTCGCGCCGCAGGAAGGAAGGGTGGACTAGCCAGCCACAAAAACCGCTAAGCTTTTCCAGATTATTACTGCCGCGCTTGCGTTAACAACTGTCCGTCATATAATGCCCATGTGGGTACATTGTTTGACTCGACAATTACAGAAAGCAATGTTACTGCCAAAACAAAACGGCAGGACTTTGTTTTTGTGTTTAAACCGGAACGTACACTGGCGTGGCTTGGCGGAGTAACTTATTCCAATTTAGAATACATACTTGGAGAAATTAAAGAATTGAGCCGCGTGAACGCCAATGAAGAAATACATCTACTGGTAAGCTCATATGGAGGCGCTACTGGAATAGGAATGAGCTTCTACGATGCGATACGAACGTGGCTCAAGCCCAAGCTCTGCACTATTGGCTCGGGCGATGTAGACTCTTCCGGTGTCATTGTTTTCCTGGCCGGAGAAAAAAGATTTTTAACACCCAACACAACGATGCTCCTACACTTGGGCGGTAGGACTTTCGAGCACGACAAAAGATTCTCAACTTTGGATATGCAAAATATGCTAAAAGAGGACCACCTGAAGGACTTACAGTATGCGGGAGTAATTTCTGAGGCAACGGGGGGCAAATATTCTGTCGAACGTATACTTAAGCTTATGGCGAAAAATACCATCCTCACCGCGGAAGAGGCCGTGAACATGGGCTTGGCACATAAAGTACTGCGCTCCTGAAATTCTCTTAATAATTTACCTATACAGAAGGGCTCGACAATAAAAATGTCGAGCTTTATTTTTTTGTTTATTAAATACAGATTAAATCTTGTCATCTTACTCGCAAGCTCTCGGCATATAACTTGAAGGGATTGGTCGACTGTTTCTTGTGCATTGTCCTAGAACAGCCTTTCCGTACTTCCTTTACTAAGGAGTAATTATTAAACATTAAAAATTATTAACACTAATGAGCTTCTAGATAACGAAGCTCAACAAGATAAAAAATATGAACAAAATAACAAACTTAACAAAAAAATCTACAGCAATAGTAGCGATGTTCGCTCTAGTGCTCAGTTTCGTCGGTATACAGCCCGAAAGATCAAGAGCTGCAACCACCTGGGATGTGTCGGGTGACTACGTCATTAATATGAACTACGATGGGACAGATTATTCTCACGATGTATCCCTAACTCAAGCAGGAGACGATAGCCTTACCGGTAATGGCGGAAGCCCTGCCGGAGCAAATGTCTACACCTACACACTAAATTCAGGCTCAGTTGTTGATAATACAATCAACTTTACGGCCAATTATACGGCCACCGCGGACGCTGTTAGTCCGCAAACCGTTCTTTCAGTAGAAGGAACGATTGCAGAAGATGGTTCTATGTCTGGAACTTGGTCTGACAATTACCAAGGGGGTGAGAGGTCTGGAACCTGGGAATCCATTAGCGGACTAGCTTCAGGTCTTCCTGGTAGCCTAGCAGCTGAAGATTTCGGCGTAGTGGACTATGACACAGGTTTGGGGCAATTACGCGGATATTCTGCTGGATTCGGATTGACTGACGCAACATTTGAAAATGTGCAATCAGTAGTAGTAAAGCTCTATGCTGGCGATACATTACTTCAAACAAATACAGGCACAGCAAAGATTGGCGATGAAATAACAGGAAACCAAATTTCATCTCCTTTTGATGTATCTGGTGATTTTGACTACACTACAGACGGATTCTGGACAAACTCTCGAGAATCTGAATATGGACAGAGCGAACCAGCTACAAAAGTAGTCGCCACAGTAACCCTTGAAAATGGAAAAGTAGTAACAGCAGAAAACACAAATCTCTCAGGGGATCCGGAAACAATCTATCCTGAAGAAAATCCTGAAACAGTTCAAGTCACTATCTTGAAATATGTAGATGGAGCACAAGCAACAGGAATATCAGCAGATAATTCTGACTTCACAATGAATGCTTCATGGGATGCAGAAAACATTGGTGCAGGTTCTGGTCAATACACGTTGAACGAGAATGGCTACAATGGCGACCCTACTCCTTACCAAGCAATGACAGTAGAAATGACTTCAGGCGCTGATTATTCTACAAGCGAAGTTATGAATGAACTTACAGGCGCATCTTGCGAAGCTGAAACTCCCTATTCTCTAGTAGGATACACTTCAGGAGATAGCCTGTCTGCCGCACAAAACGCAACAATAGGATCTTCTGCAAACCTTACAAATATTACTTCCGACAAATACATCATAGTATGGAACGATGATTGTTCTACTGCTACTAACGGCGGAAATATCGGAGGTGAAGTGATCGGTAGCGAAGGCGAGCTCGAAGTTACTTCAGTTGAAGTAGTGGACGGTACAGCCACTGCCGATGGTACTTATGAAAACGGTTGGTCTTATGTCTTCCACGTTACTGTTCCTACTGATGAAACCGGTTTAGCTATGAAATTTGCTAATTGGGTAAAAACAGGAGATGAAGCGGAAACAATAGCAGCTGCAAACAATATGCGAATCTCATCCGACCAGGCCGACAACGGTGGAGCTACAGTTTCTGTAACAGCAGCTGACACCTACACCAGCCCGGATCTTAACCTTACTGGCGACCTCGATACAGAAGAAGACGGACTACAAGTGGAAATCTTGGTAGAAGTTCGAATCCCTGCTGGTACGGACAACGGCTCCTACACAACCAACTACGGAGTACGAACCCAGTAATTAATTCTTGAATTAACAAAATGACGCACCTTAAAACCCTACAACTTAAAATAGCTCTTGTGTTTGTAATGGTGCTCACGTTATCTTTCGGCTCTTTCGCCCATGCGTCAGAGGTCACCGGAACACTTTCTTCAAACGGTCAAAGTACGCCAAATACTCAACCTGAAGAACAGCCCGAGCCTGAAATTTCAGGCTCGGTAGTGTCCCCGGAAAATAACAATACCACTGGCGGTGGCAGTCACAGCAACAGGACCACTACAAGTGAATCCTCGACGCCAAATCCACAAGTTCTCGGAGCTTCAACGTATAATTCCCCTGGTACCACTTCTAGCAATGTCTCATCAAGCTCTTCTTCTTACGAAACCGCTGAAAGCTTGCCTCAGGCGAATTACCTCGAAGATAGCGATGCTGACTTTGCCCTCGTATCCCCTGCAGCAGAAAGTGGCAATTCTACCACTTCGTCTTCCCCTTCTTCCGAGGCTGGCGATGTGGGAATAAGCGCAGGTAGCTGGTTCTGGATCATTCTTCTATCTCTCCTCTTAGTAGGTACAGCATTGTATTTCTACCTAAGGCCTAGAGATGAATATGATTCTTGGCAGCGAATTTAGCCGAGCACAAACACATAACAAAAAAACCCGGATTAATCCCGGGTTTTTTTGTTTCAGAAAATTTTATCTTATTGATATTTCATTTCACTGTTGTATATAGAGCGCAGCATATCCAAACCTCGATGGACCTGGACGGCTATGGTGTTTTTGGACTGACCCGTAAGCTCAGACATTTCATCGAGCGCTAAGTCCTTTATAAAACGTAAGTGAATAATTTTTTTGTATTTGCTCGGCAGACGCTTCAAGAGCACAACGGCATTTCTACTGTCTAGCCTGTTAACTAGTCGGGAAGTATCGTCAATTCCAGGCTCAAAACCTTTCTGCAATAACACATCGAGAGACATGGTTTTGCGTCTTCGGTACTCATCTACGATAAGACTATTTAGGACATGATGAAGGAAAGCTTTCATTGTTTCAATCTCGCCTCCTTTAATAAGGTAGTTCCATGTTTTCATAAAAGTCTTCTGTACTAAGTCCTCAGATAGGTCTCGATCGTTAACCTTAAAGAAGGCCCGAGCCTTGAGCTCTTTGACATGGTTCCGATGAGCTTCGGTGAGGATTGTCTTTAGTTTTTCTTCTTGTTGTCGGGTCATCGTATTATATGGATTTATTGATAAATTTAACCTATTTTTAATATTAATCAATCTAGAGCTGTAAGTCAACTATATTTTCCTTATAAAATATGCATATAATGTGTATAAACTGTGTATAACTTTAATATATATTTAATATATCTATATATACATACTCAAAAACCCTCTTTCGAGGGCTTTTATACTAAATTCTATAGATGAGTTTCTTTATTTCTTGTTCTTGACGCTTGCCTTCACGAATGCGGCAAACAACGGATGAGGTGCAAGGGGTCGGCTTAAGAATTCAGGATGAAACTGTACTCCGAGGTAAAACGGATGCACACTGGTTGGAAGCTCAGCTATCTCCATTAAATCCCCTTTCGGCGACGTTCCAGAGAAAACTAGCCCGGCCTTTTCTAGACGATCAATGTAAGAATTGTTTACTTCGTAACGATGGCGATGGCGCTCATCAATATTTTTCTTACCATAGGCACTCGCTGCAATAGTTCCGGGCTTGAGCGCACACGGATAAATACCCAAACGCATCGTGGCGCCATAATTTTTATTTTTTATTTTTTCAACTTGGTCTTGCATAGTGGCAATCACCGGATCAGGTGTATTGGCATCAAACTCTGTAGAGTTGGCCTTCGTAAGCCCGAGCACGTTGCGAGCGTAAGCCAGTGTCATTATTTGCATTCCAAGGCAAAGTCCGAAGTAGGGTATTTTATTTTCTCGAGCATAATTAGCAGCTAGCATCATACCTTCTGTCCCGCGTTTGCCGAAGCCTCCCGGCACAATAATACCCTCGAGGTCACTTAGCTCCTTTAGCTTGGATTTGTCATTTTCATATTTTTCGGTATCAAGCCACACAACCTTGGGCTTGTATCCTTGGCTCCAAGCGGCATGGTTAATGGATTCAATTACTGAAATATAGGTATCTTTGCAAGATTTAAAATTAAAATATTTTCCTACAATACCTATTTTTACTTCTTTGTCTATTTTTTTGATTTTGTCGGCTAGCGCGGTCCACTCCTTCAAATCCTTTTGCCGTGTTGGTAGACCGATAGCCTTAAGGAGCGTGGCGCCGAAATTTTCTTTTTCGAAATTTACAGGCACATCGTAAATGGAATAAACATCCGGTGCCGAAATTATTCTCTCGGTAGGCAAACTACAGACATTGGAAATCGTACGCTTAATGTCGGGAGTCGCAGGCTGATCCGCGCGACAAATGACGAAATCGGGACTCAGGCCTACGGAATACAAGTCGGTAACAGCGTGTTGGGTAGGCTTGGATTTCTGTTCACCCAGAAGTGTCGGCGTTGGCAAATAGCTTATCAAGACAACGAAGACATCCTTTGGGTTCTTGGATTTCATCATTCGCGCAGCTTCGAGAAACGGCAAGAGCTGATATTCCCCGACAGTGCCACCGTATTCAATAATCGTAATTTCAGAATTATTCTTCTTCTGGCAGGCTTCAATGCGACGAATTATTTCCTTTGGAATATCCGGGTAAACCTCGACGTCTTCTCCTTCATATTCCAGATTGCGTTCGCGCCTGATAACCTCGGCATAAATCTGACCGGTAGTTAAATAATTTTCTCGGGTACTGGTCTGGCCGGTGAAGCGCTCGTAGTTGCCCAAATCCTGGTCTGCCTCAATGCCGTCTTCACCAACGAAAACTTCGCCATGCTCGGCAGGGCGAATCGTTCCGGCATCCAAGTTCACGTACATATCCGCCTTCACATTCGTAACTCGATACCCGCGCGACTGTAAAATTTTTCCTATCGAAGAAGCAGCTATACCCTTCCCTACGGAAGACATAACTCCCCCCACTACGAAAATATATTTTGTTTGCACCTTTTTCATTGTTTTATTTATTCAAATATTTCCTGACCGCCAAGAAGCTTGAAATAATTCCCAATCCCACACCTGATAATAAGAGTATTACGAATATTTGCAGGAAATTTGAAATGTAATATTCATACATATTTATGCCTAAGAATGTGGTCATATTATTGCCGAGCCAGATAGTGACAGGAAGAAAAACAAAGAGAGTAATAAGTGTACCGATAATGCCGTATATTGCTCCTTCAATCATGAAGGGTCCCCGTACATGCATCTTAGAAGCTCCCACAAGGCGCATCACGCCTATTTCTTCTTTGGAAATGAAGATGGTAAGGCGAATCATATTAAAGGTCACAATGATGGATGTGAGGATAAAGTACAAAGTCAGAAGAAATCCGAACTTTTGCGCCCCTCTGATTATGGCGTTAAGGCGGTCGATGATTAGTTTGTTCTGATAATAGTTTACTTTATCTATGTAAGCTGGAGAACCCACCACTCGAGGGCCGTCCGATTTCATAAAATCCGCGATGCTGGCGTATTGTTCTACTTCATTCGCCCGAATACTTAGGTTCGCGTAGATTGGATTTTCTGGAAGCTCGTCGAGAGCTTGGATAGTCGGATAGTCGTTCGAGTGTCGCTCTCGAAAGTCTTTAAGCGCGTCTGCGGCGTTGGTATAAGTAACCTCCGCGACTTCGGGTAGCTGTTCGAGCGAAGATTTCAAAAGCATAATATTATCTTCCGGAGCGTTCGGAGTAAAGTAAATCCTTACGTCAACTTTTTCTTTTATTTGTCCCAGTGCGGACTGGAGAACCCCCTGCAAAAGGAGGATAAGGGTAATGATAGCGAGAGTGTTAACGACTTGAAGGACCGCGGCCCAAGAAATCGAACTGTTTCTTCTGAAGTTTATAAATCCAGCTTTAATGATTCTTTTGAACGTCGTCATTGCCATAAATCTTAGTATATCACACTTCCTTTTCCTTGCCGTGGTGCTTGGTATCTCTGATAATTTTGCCATTTTCCATCGTTATAACCCTTTTATTTATCGAGTCGATGACCCCGCGATTGTGCGTAGTTAAAATCACTGTCGTTCCTAGGTCATTGATACGTTTGAGGATTTGCACGATTTCGTGAGTATTAACAGGGTCCAAGTTGCCCGTAGGCTCATCGGCTATTATAAGCTCGGGTTGGTTGATTATGGCTCGGGCAATAGCCAGGCGCTGCTTTTCTCCCCCCGACATCTGATGAGGAAAGTGGGAATGTCGATGGCTTAAATCCACAAGCTCGAGTACGTGAGGCACATCGCTATGTATTTCTTCATCGGACTTACCCACAGCCTCCATTGCGAAGGCTATGTTCTCATAGGCTGTCTTGTGTGGTAGTAGTTTGAAATCCTGAAAAACCATCCCTATTCGGCGGCGGAGCTTGGTAAGGTCTTCATTCTTAATCTTGTGGACATTGACCGATTCGAAGAAAACGGTACCGTCCGTAGGCATCTCTTCCGATAAAATAAGCTTGGTAAGGGTGGTTTTTCCTGCACCACTATGTCCGACAATGGAAACAAATTCGCCCGGCTCAACCGTAAAGGTCACATCTTCTAGCGCGGTAGCATCTCTATAAACCTTTGAAACATTATTGAAATAAATCACCCATCTATCTTATCACAAATTCTTCTCCGCTTCAATAAATTGGTCGAGGTCCCCATCCAAAACCGCATCCACGTTGGCAGTTTCAGCAAGGGTTCGGTGGTCTTTAACCATTTTATACGGATGGAGCACGTAAGAGCGAATCTGACTCCCCCATTCTATCTCTTTATTTTTAGTATTTTGGAGGGTTTCCTCGATGGATTTTTTCTCCGCCTCCGCCAGCTTGAAAATTTTAGCTCTCAAGATGGACATTGCGAGTTCTCTGTTTTGCTCTTGAGATCTCTCAGTCGCCGCGTGCACGGCAATGTTCGACGGGATATGTACGATGCGTACCGCCGTCTCCCTCTTGTTCACATTCTGCCCACCGGGGCCGCCCGCGCGGGAAAATTCTATTTTTAAATCTTCCGGCCTAATGATAAAACCTTTTTCTTCAAGCTTGGAGAATTTCGGCAAAACTTCCACCAACGCAAAAGAAGTATGGCGTTTTTGGTTGGCATTAAATGGTGATATTCGTACTAGTCGGTGCACCCCCGCTTCATTCTTGAGGTCGCCATACGCGTTTTTACCCGCAACCTCAAAGGATATGTTGCGGAAACCGGAATGATCATTTTTGTTTTCGTGAATTAAATTGGTGGACCAGCTTTTTTTATTGGCAAATTTGAAATACATTTCAAAAAGCATCCGTGTAAAATCTTCCGCATCGTCCCCGCCTGCGCCCGCAACTATGGACACTATCGCATTGCCGCGGTCGTACTTGCCAAAGCCCTCCTTCTCCGCCTTAAGTTCGTTTAATTTTTTGATGGCCTCCTGCGCCCTCGTTTTGTCGTTCCAAAAATCCGCGCCTTGCATTTGGGCTTCAAGTGTAGCAATTTCTTTCTCTATATCTTTTGTATCTTTTTGCATTTTCCCTACTGTAACAAAAAAGCACCTTATTTGCTATACTGTACATATGGACTACCACCATACCTTCAACAAGGATTATATTCACCACCAAAAATCGTCAATTATCACGGCGCTCAGGGAAATAGTGTTCGGCATGGAAGACGGGATGGTCTCGACCCTGGGTGCTATCACTGGCATCGCCATAGGTAGTCGTGACCCGCAAGTTGTGCTCCTTGCCGGCTGTGTAATTATTTCCGTAGAATCCATCTCGATGGGCATCGGTTCTTATCTTTCCAACTTATCTCACAAAGAAGTGGAACAAAGAAAAATCGCTGAAGAAATGGAGGAACTTAAAAATTATCCGGAAGAAGAAAAAGAAGAGTTAAAAATGATTTACAAAGAGGATGGATGGCCGGAAGAATTGGCGCGAGAAATGGCTGAGGTGGCCGCACAAAATCCAGATTTGATTTTAAAGGAGATGATTAAGCACGAGCTGGATATTCCGACCGAAGAATCCAACCCAGGCCTGGGGGGAATGTTTATGTTTGGTGCTTATATCATCGGTGGCTTCGTACCTCTCACCGCATATATATTTCTACCGATAGAAAAGGCCCTGTTCATCTCGACCCCTATTACCCTCCTTGGACTCTTTGCATTGGGCGCCGCAACAACCAGATTTACCAAACAAAACTGGCTCAAGTCCAGTTTGCGTATGTTCGTCTTGGGAGGCATAGCCTTGGGTGTAGGATTAATCGCCGGAACTTTATTTAAATAGCTGAGCCACCTCTCGGGATTGAACCGAGGACCCCGTCTTTACGAAAGACGTGCTCTACCAACTGAGCTAAGGTGGCTATTATAAAAATACTTCAGCCCTAACTGGAGCCGTTGCGCAGGATTGAACTGCGGACCTCGTCATTACCAATGACGTGCTCTACCAACTGAGCTACAACGGCAATCCTAAATATACTAGTGTATTTTCACCTTTTTTGCAAAAAGGTTATTCTACCCCTTTTGGAATACTTACCCCCTTAACTTCTTTAACAAAGAAATCTACGCCGTCACTTAAAACTTTCACATATCCTGCATTTTGAAAAGACGCTCCGGGCAGAGCCCCTCGTGCAAAAGCACCCACACGCATTAGAAACATTCTGATACAACCACCGTGAGTTGTAACTAGGACGGTTTTATTTGGATAAGCAACCGCAATTTCTCGAAGTTGAGTTATAAATCTACTGACTAGTTCAAAATCACTTTCCACATCATCTTTCACTTTAAATTTCCATTGATCCTCTTCCGGCAATTGTTTAGTTTGCTCCAGAAGACTTCGGATTGCTTCTGAGTATTCCTCTGCGGGTTTACCCTCGAACTGCCCATAAGATCGTTCGCGCAATAACTTTGAAGTCTGAATTGCCAACTGCCTGTCGAGTTTAATAATTTCAGCAGTTCTATGTGCCCGTAGAGAATCTGAAGAAAAAATGGCGTCAAAATTTATCTCTTTTAATTCGCGTGCGGTTGTATGGGCTTGCTCGACCCCAACCTCTGTAAGCGGAGAATCTTTTTGCCCCATTATTGTACGATTAAAATTCCACTCAGTTTCTCCGTGTCGAACTAAATATAGAGTACAATAATTATTGTTAGGCATTGAATATTTTCACGCTAGGTAAATAGTAGTGTATTTTCACCTTTTTTGCAAAAAAAATTCCTCACCCCCTAGTGAGATTTGTTAGAAATAACTTTAATTAGTAACTTTAATAGGCAGCAAAACACTAACTATGATGCCTTTGTCTTTTTGATTTACCGCCCTGACTTGCCCCCCGTGAAGTTCTGCGACCCATTTCACAATTGAAAGCCCCAGACCCACACCGCTGCCTGTGTGCGACTTATCGCCTCGATAAAATCTATCAAATATATGAGGTAAATCGTCTTTAGATATTCCTATGCCGTCATCCGCCACATCTATTTTGACAAATATTTTTGACTTCGTGGCAGAAATATTTATGTGACCATTTTCCACACCATACACGATAGCGTTCTCAATAATGTTTAAGAACATTTTTTCTAAATATTTTCTATCTCCAAGAATAATACTTCTTGGTATCGTTTTGATGTTAATCTGGATATTTTTCTTAAGAGCTATAACCTTGCATCTTCCGACTACCGCTTTAATTAGGCTTCGGAGGTCTATGTCTTCATAATACGTCCTGGTTTCCAATTGCCACGCCTTGGAAGTTATGAGCCCGATGTCCGCCAGAATCTCAGATAGGCGCCCCACTTCGTGGTCAATAGAGCGTAAAACACTTTTTGATCCGCGTGAGCCTACTCCCTTCTTTTTCATCATCGACAAATCTACGTTCCCCTTAATAATAGCCAGCGGTGTGCGAAGTTCGTGGGCAGTGTTCGTTATTGACTCCATTCTCTGTCTTTCTTCCTCGAGCAATCTTTTTGCATCTTTGATTGACTCAATCTTTTTTCTTTCAGTTATGTCGCGTATGTTGCATTGAATGACCAGCTTGCCTCCGGCAAGGTAAGAGTTACTTACGAACTCCACGTCGATAAAATGCCCGTCTTTTGTCTCCAGCGGCAAGTCTTCGTAACGCACATAGCCATCTTTCTGTAAAATCTTAAATGCGTCGCGAGCGGCTTTCATATTCTTAAAGGCCCCAAGTTCCCATAGTTTCTTGTTTAAAAATTCCGACTTGGAATATCCTAGCAGCCTCTCAAGGAAGGGGTTCACATCGGTAATTTGTCCAGTTTTCGAGTCGAGAATGAGTATTCCGTCATGCGCACTCTCAAAAAGCCTGCGATATCTAATCTCCGACTCTTCGAGTCTTTTCTGAATATTCTTCTTGTCTTTTAATAAGTTTTTAATATACAGTCAGTATACACCCTATATGGAGATTGTACAGGGATGGGTTGGAAAACTTCAAATTCGCCTATTTTATGTAGTAATATTCAACTTTTCTATAAGAAAATGGTATAATTTGCGATATGAAAAAAATATTACTATTGATAGTTGTTTTGGTTTGCGGTTTTTTGATTTTCACATTCTTAAAGAATAAAGCACTTGAGACCCCTACCCCACTCAACCCTGAAGAAAACAGACAAGAAAAACCTTTTCCGGTTTTGCGCTCTATATCTCGAGGCCAAGTCGGCATGTTTAAAAATGGCGATCCAATCCCTACGGATGACTTACTTTTAAAATCGGGGTATTCAGCCACCGAAACTACTTATTACCCCGAAGGTATGGCTCAGAAGGCTTACATAATTTCTGAAAATGCCGAGCAGGTTCTAATCTTAAAATTATCCTATCAAAATAAAATAAATGATATAAACGTATTGTCGCCAAAATTTATGACCGCTGAAGGTATAGTTGTCGGCTCAACCATATCTGATTTTATTAAAGCTTATCCAAACTACATACTCTGGTATTCAGCTGAAGAAGGAGAACACTTCGTACTCAACATTACAAAGGACGAGAATAGCCCGCAATTTTTCTTAGACCGAAGCGATCTTGTGGACCCAAAAGAAAATTTCTTTAAGAAGGAAATAACTGTGTCAGATTTTAAGGCTGACGCCCAAATAAGAGAGATACGAGTTTACGGGTTTTAGCTAAAAGTAAGAGCTCTACGGTTTAATAAGACTAATTTTATAAGCCTGGAAAAAATGTGACGACTAGCGTCCAGGCAGAGAGCATGGCAAAGGCCCAAGCTTCCATTAGACTATTACTCTCTTTGTGTTTTAAAAACAGTAAAAGTTGTCCTACGAAATATAAAATTAAAATAAATATAGAAAAAGAAAATAAAATGTGAGCACTTGTATCTTTTAGGTGATAGACTAAGAAAACTAAAGAAATCGGCATTGCAAAAAAATAATATTCTACAAAAAATTTATGAATTGTCGGATAATTTTTATAGGTGAAAAAAGCGACAAAAATTGTTGCTGAGTTTGCGGTTAAATACAATAAAGAGCCAAAACTAAAGTAATTTAAAAGAAATTTCTGACTAAAATAAAACAGAAAAATGATTTGAAATAATGTTCCGACAACAAGCCCGAAACTAACCACTTTCCCGACTTGTTCATTTTTAAGAGTTGCCAAACTAACAGTCTCTTTTCTGGTATTTATCCCAAAACGAATCGCCGGATAAATAACCAACATCCAAGCAGCAATAATGGCAAAAATTCCAGAAAATCTCACAAAAAATTGAAGCATGATAAAAGTATCATACCAAAAAATTATCTTGTGAACTAGGCCAAACCTATGCGCGACTTAGTGGATGATATTAGAACTGCTATACGACAGCATAATGGTTATAGTTATATACCAGATTTGATTAAAAAATTAGAGGTTTAAAATTGCTCTCGTTTGAAAATCCTTAAATCTTTAACTAAAAATATTATATTCAATATGAAAAAACTAAAAAGAAATAAAACAGAGAACTTCATAAGCATATCTCCTATGGGTTTAGGTATAAACACTATGTAATCCCACCAGCGGTCCTTCCCGGCCAGATGCGAAATAAAAACCTCAATACCCTGCCAACTATCTCCATCTCCACCATCTCTGATCAACATTAAAAAAGGAACATAGGTTCCCAATAAATACAGTAACCACTTTGAGCCCGACTCTACGTTTTTAGAAAATTTGTTTAAAACAAAAACTGAAAAAATAACAATTATTGGTAGCATAAAAAAAATAAAAAAATCCCCGAGCCATCCGCTGAAAGTCCAAAATGGTAAAAGGAGAATAACTAGCAAATACACTAGCCCAAGTAATCTTTTCATATCTTAATGATACCATTTCCCACTTAATTTACTAGCGCGGACTAGTGAACGAAGTGGGAACTGCTATACGTAACTATAGTGGGTATATTTATATCCCTAATCTTGTAAAAAAACCTAAACTTTAATGTTTATTTTGAATTCTTTTTAGGTAGAATTTGATTCTATCAATATCTGATATTGACGCCCACACAGTAGCCATTAACCCAATGGGGTCCTTTAGTCCTGGTATTATATTCGCTCTTATCTCTCTTCCAATCCATCCACCCCATTCTGCTTTATCTATGCAATGATATAGCTCGTGAGATTTAACAAATCTTTTTACTCTAGGTGATAAATCTTCTCTTACAGCTACTTCATTTCCTCCACCGTAACCAAACGCAGGATAGATAGATTCTTTTGAAACAAATTCAACTACTATTTTTTGGTTTCGAATCACGACGATCTCTTGATTATTAGGGCTCTCAACTACATCCCCTTTCATTGGTGATTCGCTTGAAACACTTTCACAAAGTTTATGCCTAATTTCTGCAATTCGCCTTAACTCGTCTGGAGTTTTTTTATCAGGGTTGGGATTTACAAATTCTCTTTTTTTGCTACCATTCTTAACCTCTGGTTTTACTGGGAGTGATTCTTCGAAATTTATTTTTTCCTTTTTATCCATAAATTTATTATACCAGTTCTTCGTCCAATGAGTATCAAACAAAAAGAACCATATTTCTATGGCTCTTTTATTTTGCGGGGTTATTAAACGAAGCTCGAACCTACTTTACTAAAAATCCTGCGTCACTGGCAAATGTAAATGCGGACTCGGTTTTGCAAAAACAAAGATTCTTGGGGAAGAAGATTTCGCAAAACCTCGGCTAATATTTTCTTAAATTCGGCGGGATTAATTTCGCCCGCAGGAGGGGTTTGGGGAGGAATGCGGGAAACTCAAAACAAAAATTCAAAAAACATTGTCTCGGGCATTATACCATTTTTCTATTTCGGTGGTTATTGAGAGTTTAAGAGGTGCACCCTCGGCATCCGCCTCGGGCATTTCCGCTAGGGCTACGAGTGCCTAGATGCCTATGAGCGGGCAAGCAAAATAACCGAACGGCTCAAATACCAGGAAATGAGCCGTTCACTGGATTGCCCGCAACTTCTTGGGGAGAGGAAGTTTCCTCTCCCCGGGTCGGGCTCTCCTCGATTACGAGGAGTCTGCCCTCGCCATCCCCACTCTACGTTTTTCAATATTATGTTTAGTGTGTAGCTTTCGCTTTCGATTTCTGGATTGCAATTCGGGTCAGGCACTCGTCCTTTAGTCATGGACACCCTAGCGGAAATGCCCGAGGCGAAATACTCGTGCTTGCCCCAGCTCGCGCGAGTACGCGCGAGCTATCCCACCCGTGCGTGCACGCGGGTTCACTCCCTGGAATAAAGAAAATTACTTCTTTCTATTTTTAACCAACGAAGATATAGCAATGATTCCCCAGATTATTTGTAAAGCCAGTGCTGGCCATGCATGTTGAGAAAAAACATTAACACCAACACAAATAGCACCCAGAAGATTTATTGCTTGATATATTTTACTATTACCTTCAACTTTTTTTGATGAAACAAGAAAATACGCGATTACAATAAGAGCTGTTCCAATCCAACCAATTGTTTGTGATAACATTTCCATACAATGATTATATCATCTGTTAAAAATAAATTAAATTCTAGAATACGAAACTCCTTTTCCGGTTTTTCCACTTTGCTTTATTTTCCCTTCTTTCTCTAATTGTGAAAGATACCGAGTTGCAGTTGCATCAGACACATGAAGAAACTTCTCGACTTCGTCGTTTGTGATTTTAGATTGTTGTAAAAACAAAGACATTACACGATCTAATTTCTTTCGCTTTCGGAATTGGATTACGTTTCTGGCTGTGATTAGAAGTTCACGAGCAAAAGATGTTTTGGATTGAGAGGCCAACGGCTCATTTACTGGTATTTGAGCCGTTTGGGGTTCTGGCGCTTCAACAGGCTCAGAAATTGGCTCAAGAACAGGTTTATTTTCAACTTGATTTTCTGGCTCTTTTTCGGGTTCAGTAGGAGTAGAATCGGAGGGTGGTATATCATTACTTTTCACTGAAAAGTCGCTTGGTGAGCTTTCTAGGGCTTCAGGAAGTGCAACGGAAGGTTCAGAATATGCTGTATTTTCAGAGGCAGGCTCGCTAGGCCCTTGGGGGCTCAGTGGAATAGAGTTTTCTTCAGAAATTGGATTTTGGGGTTCTGGTGGCATAAATAATTATTTTTTCTTCCTTTTTAACTTCTTTACTGACTCCTTAAGTATATAAACCTTGTTTTTCAATCTTGTTACTAAATCATCATAAGTTATTATGGTTACATTTTTAAGTGATTCAGATAAAAGCCTAAAATCATTCTGTGGACCCCGGTTTTTTGTAAATTCATTATAGCTTCCAACTATAATAACTCCTCGTGGTTTAATAATATTTAAATCAATTCCATGTTTGTCTCTTATGTAATTCCTTAATCTGTCAGAATTTTTGTTTACTACATCAATATATTTCTCAATTTGCGAAATAGCTTTTGCAAGATCAGGAGACCAGTAATAATTAGAGTGACTATCATCATATTTTAGCAATTGTGTAAATGGGGTTTTAATTTCAAGAATATCTAAATAACTATCATAAGTGGCAAGTGCAAAGTCTGGATATTTTGGATCAAGATCAATATTTAGTTTATCTATTCTTTTTATATATCCGTCTTGAAGTAAAAGAATGTTTTCTTTTAAATATTCTTGCCATGAGTTCTCGCTTTTTTCAGTTTTTACTCTTTTTTCTAAGTTCTTTACGACTTCCTCAAGATAACCAAGCTGTAAGTTATTTTTTATACCTAATACACTTTGAGGAGATTGCTTTTTATCTAGTTTTAGTCCAACAATTCGTGGTATAAATTTTTCTAGTGCCTCAACATCGTCTTTTGAAAGATTAATCGGAGAAAAATCATTTCTTAGAATTTCTGATAACATACCTTTTTCATAAAAAATTAGTCTGTCATCTTCAGAAAAATACTTGGGTAAAATTTCACCAAGCACCTTATTAACAACTCTATGACTAATATCTTTAGTTCGCTCCCTCTTAAACACTTGCATTTTATCCCAATCTTTTTGGCTAAGATAAACGAGAGCCAACCCTCCTTTCTTTTCGATCTTTGATTTTTGTTTATTAGTGATAATAAATTCAAATTTTTTAAACTTTTTACCTATGTTTTCAAACAAGTGTTTCCCCAGAGAAAAACTTCCATCTTTTTTTACAAACTTTGGGAGTTCTTTATATCCTTCAAAAGATACCTTCTTTCCTAAAAGAGCCTTGCCATAAAACTTATTTGCTATTACAGATTCAATAAACTTCTGCTTCTTTGGTTTTGATTTTTTTCTTTGCATATTTTTTTGTAAGTCCCTTATTAAGAATATATCATCCTTCCGTTATTTATAAAACATCCTCCATTTATTTTTTCTAGAATCTCCAAGTTTTTTTCCGGTGGTATTTAAATGACATCGTTTACAAAGAACACTTCTATCTATTCTAGAAAGATAAAAGTCTCTTCCGAATTTTGCATATGCCTCATCCCTAAGCATGCCACAAGAATCACATTTATTATCATGTTCAATAACTATATTTTCTCTTTCGCTTCCATAAATCGATTTTTTCCCACAAATTTCACATAACCCCTTTCTAAAGTGTGGCACTGTAGTGGTACCGCATAAACTACACGCAAGATACTTATAGCTCCACGTCTTGGGTTTTCTCAGCTTTATTGGCTTGGTTGGATTATTTATTTTTTTTATATCTTTTCTGTTCTCCTTTTCCTCTTTGAGAGCCATCTGTATATCAATAGTAATCCCGCTCTGGATAGACTCATTATAGATTATTTGAGTTATTGTCTTTTCAGCTATCTGACGAATTCTCTCTCTTGTGACACCAGTAATTTTAGCAATGCCTTCCAAAGTAAGGCCTTGTTTATATAATTTAAAAACATTGATATTTCGTTCAGGTATTTCTCTATATTTAGGCTCTTGTTTTTTACTCTTTTTTACTCTTTCTTCTTTAACCACTACTTGTCTTATATCCTTTTTTTCACTCCATGTAGATTCTAATTCTGTAATCAATGTAGAAAATTCTTTTTCAATATAATTTATATATTCTTTATTACTTCTTACTTTCTGATAGGAATGAATAGCGGTAGTATGATCTTTTCCAAAGAATCTTCCAATTTCAACAAATGATGTATTGCAATATTCGCGTAAAAAATAAATTATTAAATTCCTTACTTCGATAACTTCTTTTTTTCTTGTTGAACTTTTTACAAGTTTTCTATCTATATCAAAGTAATTAATAAAAAACTCTGTTATGGTATCAGCATCTTTTTTTACATAGATGTTACTTAAATACAAGTTTGGTGTATTATTAATTTCTTGATTTTTTTCTTCCAAATAATCTAATTTACCTATTCCAGCATCTGAGATAGAAGACTGGTAATTCTCTGTGTTTTCACTAAAATTCTCAATATATTTATTTATTAAAGCATTCTCTGTCCTTTTAGATAAACCAAGGGATTTTACTCTATTATTAAAAAAATTAATTATTTCTTCTTTTGTTTTTAATATTGGTAAGGTATTTCCCTCTAAGGACGCAGACATTTCGGGTAATGCTTTTTTGGTATCTTTTAATAGAGATGAAAAATGGTTTAATTTATTTTTAATTTCTTCAATTCCCCTTACACCAAGCCCTTTTATCTCTAACAAAGATGGTTCTGTTTTTCTCGTAATTCCACCAATAGTACGTATACTAGCACCAGTTAAAGCGTTTTGTACCCTATAAGATAATCCGAGGGAATCAATCCTAGTTTTTTGAAAATCAATTTTCTCCTCATTTGATTCAAAGATCGGAATATCCATTTTATTGTCTTTTGTAATTTTTGAAAGATTCTTCAGAAGCAAGAGCTTGTATCATTTCTGCTAATTTTACAATTCGTTCTGGAGATATTAATCTTCTAAATCTTCTTCTCTCCTTTGCGTCTACCTGTCTAGATAAGCGATTTAAAATACTAACATATGTTTCCCATTGAGTATCAAAATTATACTCTGGTATCTCTTTATATTGAAAGCCCTCCTGTGCTAGAGCACTTGTATTTGAAGATAATATTAATAATATTAAATCATCTATTTTCACAATTTCTTTTTTTATAGAATCATAATCATTATTCTTTATAAGATTAAATAAATAGTTATAGAAATTTATAAATATCTCTTTTTGAGGATGCAGTTCGCTTAGCTTCTGATCTCTTGGATTTTTTATGCCTATTTTTTCTTTTTGTAGTAATTTAATTTTATCTAAAATTGAGGTGGGGCTTAAATCGCTATTTAATAGAGATAGTAATTTTTCTTTTTCCTCTCCTCTTAATATATATTTACCATTATCAAAAAAAGGCATGGCCTCTCTAAAAAAAATAAAACTTTTTAGACTTGGTAGGTCTTTTTGAATATTTTCTTTGTTTTTGAATATATTCCGTATACGATAAGATCTTCCCAAAAACTCTCTTGTAATATAACTTTTCTGAGTGATATTTTCTTTGCCTTCAGCTTTTCCATATATTTGCCTGTATAAATTATGGGGTGCAACACCAGACACTTCTATTGCTTTCTTTAGAAGATCTCCGATCTCCCACATAATTTGTAGAGCTTTTGTCCCACCAATATTCCTGCTTGTCTGTTTATATGAGTTATACAGAGGCGAAATACCATCGATAAGTTTTTGTATATTTAACTGTTCCATGATGATAAATTTTTACCAACTGCATCTTTTAATAGGTCTTCAAAAAGATAAATAGATTCAACCAAGCTTGCAAACATTTTTTTATCATATGCAGGTTGTCCAGATTTCATATAGTATTTATCCTTATAATGAACCGTTATTTCACCAGCCAAATAAGTTATTAATCTTTGACTGATTTTGGGCTCACCTCCACGAAAATGCTCTACTCTATTTTCAAATTCAGGATGTTTTCTAAAAATTTCAATTGTATTTCCAAGCAAACGTGATTTAATTTGTTTCCCTGTATCAGAATCAATGTTTGGTTCTAGGTCAGATATTTTAATATTAAAACCACTTTTCTTTCTTTCTGACCCCTGTGGTTCTTTGTCGTCAAAAGGATTATCAACTTCTTTATTTAAGTTTTTATTGCCACCCAATTCATCGTTAGGATTATCTCCTCTTATTTCATCATCTTTAATCCCCGAATTAGGTTTATTAGGATTGGTAGACAACGGAGGAAAAATTGAATCACCGACACCAACAGCACCATCCTGTAATTTAATATCATTACCAGTAAAATATTCTGTCCTAAAATTCATTGCATCTATTCGTGCAATTTTCGATAATGCCTTACTTAAAATATCTTCCAATTGTTGGTAATGTTTTTCTTGTGTTTCTTCGTTGGTATCTTTTATTAAATCTAAGATTTGTTGTTCTTTTGATATTAAAATATCAAATAATGCCTTTATTTCCTCTTTAGATTCAGGCCGAAAACCAAGTCTAGAAATATTTGGCTTTATATAGTCAATTAAATCCACATAACCGGTTATGTTGGGATGATTCCATATATCATTCTTAAAATCAGACTTAAACTCTTTTATTGCATTGATTTCATTAATTCTTCTGCCTTTTATAATAAATACTGGTCTTTTATTAAGATCCTTTCCTTTTATTACCTTTAAAAAAATGTGGATTGGTTTTTCTATCTTTTGTGATAATCCAGGAATTTCATATACTAACTCGTCAAGCTCTTTTCCTTCATGAATTGAATAATCAAATGGTTGGCATAAATATTCTTTATTTTTATCTTTTAATTTAATTTCAAGATTAATTCTATTAAGAAGCATTTCAAAATGTTTTTCTATTTCATTTTTTATAAAATCAATATTCAAATCTTTCCAACTATTTTTAGAAAAACCGCTTAATTTAATTATAGTTCCTGATTTATAAGGAAAGGATTTTACTTTTTCTATATTGGAAAATAAAAAATCTTCATGTTTATCAACATTAAAATGTTCTTTTAATATTGTAATTTTTTCAGCATAATCTTTCTTGGTTTTAGTCAGTATTTCTAATTTTTCACAACAAGCCAAGAAGGAACACATACCGAAACCAAACTCACCATTTGTTTCAGCTTGTCCTCTTTTTCTAGAATTACCGAAATCCATAACAATTTTTTCCAAATCGGTTATTCCTTCACAACTGTCAGTAATAGTTACAAAACCATCTTTATAATTATTCCCCAATATCTCTAATTTAATTTCAATTGGTCTTGAATATTTATTGTTTGAAAAATTAAAATATTGTTCAGCATTATCAATTGAGTTATCTATAAATTCAAGCAACACGCGATTAGAATCAGTGTATAAACCAGAGATTGATTGAATTATCCTAGGAGCGATATTACCTTGTATGGACATAAAATTATAATTTAAAATTAATCTTCTTATTTGGAAAATAAAATTTCGACTTTGAATCTTTTACTGCTTTTTCTATAGCAGAGAATATTTTAGATATCTCTTCTTCACTATAATCGTAAGCACTTCGGTTAGCACAATTAGAAAGTATTTTAATTCTTCTAAGCACCTCGCTTGTACGAGTTGACGCCAAGCGCTTGAACCTTTCTCTTTTGTTTTGACTTATTTTTGTATCCATAATTTATGTATAATAAGGATATCATATCCTTATCTAAATAGCAAGTTTATTATGTGGATAAGTCAATTTCCTATATATCTGCCCGCATTCCTCCCCAAACCCCTCCTGCGGGCAAAGTTAATCCCGCCGAATTTAAGAAAATATTAGCCGAGGTTTTGCGAAATCCTTTGCCCCAAGAATCTTTGTTTTTGCAAAACCGAGTCCGCATTTACATTTGCCAGTGACGCAGGATTTTTAGTAAAGTAGGTTCGAGCTTCGTTTAATAACCCCGCAAGAATCAAACTCAAGTCATTATTGGCAAAATTTTCGCGCGCTTCGCGAAGCGAAGCGTAATGTTTTAAAGGGTTTCCGAATACCTGGCGGGATTTCAAATGCAGGTTCGAGCCGAAGAT
>Ga0172379_10002785_pt1 | contig 29768 bp, 24 predicted proteins | sample GrowelOW334metaG_FD_119756 | JGI IMG/M metagenome (GOLD analysis project Ga0172379, IMG submission 119756) | Groundwater microbial communities from an aquifer near a municipal landfill in Southern Ontario, Canada - Groundwater well OW334 metaG | ecosystem: Environmental > Aquatic > Deep...
TCGCCGACCAATGCGACCGCTGGGGCATGCCGCTCCTGCTGGAGCTGCTGCCTCCGGAAAGCCTCGAATACCAGTTCAGGGCATCCACCAAACGCGAGTGGCCCGCCACTGCGGAAAACATCAAATTCTGCGCCCGCCTTGCCGCGGAGCAGGGTGCCGATATTGTCAAGACTTTCTACACCGGAGACAAGAAGAGCTTCGAGAAAGTGGTACAGGCCACGCCCATACCCGTTCTCGTCCTTTCGGGTCCGTGGGCGAACGACTCGGATACCCTCTTCGCGTTCGTGCGTGACGCGCTGGACGCGGGTGCCGCGGGGGTAAGCATGGGCCGCAACATCTGGCAGCACAAGTATCCCGTCCAGGTCATGGAGGCCCTGGGCGGCATCATCCATAAGGGATGGACCGGCAAGCAGGCGAAGGATTATCTGGATACCGCAACCAAGGGGTAGTCCCGAAATGAATCTGAAGGCAATTTTCCTGCGGGAGGTGTATGATTTCCATACAGCGAACCCGCAGGTGTCAGTACTGATTTCCAAGGAGGCGCAGAATGAAAAGACTTAGCGGTTTGGTCCTCGTTCTTTTTCTTGGCGGGACGCTTGCGGTATTCGGCAGCGGCAAGAAGGAAGGGAATACGCTGAAGTACTGGATGATTGGCAACCCGACAACCGAAGCGGATCAAGGGAAACCCGCCGACCAATGGTACGTCAACCAGGCGGTCAAGCGATTCGAAGCCAAGACAGGCATCAAGGTGGAAGTGAGCATATTTCCTGATCAGTCGGCATTCGCCGACAAGTTCAAGGCGGCGGGCATAGCCCGGAACGGCCCGGACGTTTCGGGAATTTGGGGCGGAAGCGTCATGTTTGACAACAAGGACTTTATCCTCCCGCTGGATCCGTACTTTACTGCGGACGAGCTCTCACAGATCGCCAGCATCAATGCGTTCCGTTATAATTACAAGCCCGACGGGCCGCTCCTTGGAATCCCCAACGCGGTTTCGAACGATTCGCTTATGCTTTTCTATAACAAGGAAATATTCAGACAAGCCGGCATAAGCGATGCGGAGATCCCCACGGACGTCAACTCGCTTGCAGCCGCTTGCGAAAAGATCAAGAAAATAGGTGTCACGCCCATCGCGGTCGGCGACCAGGAAGGATACTACTCGGCTTTCATGATGCTTCCGTTGTATGCGTCGGCGAGTGGAGCCCAAGGAATTCGGGACATTGTGGAAGGGCGTAATACCTTCGCGCAGGATGCGGATTTCGTCGCGGCTGCCCGGGTTTACCAGCAAATGTACTCGCTTGGGTACACCAATCCCGACGTAGTCTCGCTTAATGACAGTGCGGGACAAACCCTTTTCGCGTCCGGAAAGGCAGCGATGATCGTCACCGGACAATGGATGATCGCCGCGGGTTACCAACTCCTGGGCGACAAGCTCGGAATGACCAAGTGGATAGCGCTCCGGCCCGACGCAAAATACAAGGGCTTGATGGTGGGCGGTCCCAGCCAGGCTGCTTGCGTGACCAGCTACACGAAGAACCCCGAACAGGCTATCCAATTCCTCAAGTTCCTCATGTCGAAGGAAGAGCTTGTCCAGTGCATCACCGTGGGTAATAACAGTGCGGGTTCCACTCCGTTCAAGGTAGTGCCTCCGGATACTTTCAAGGATCCCTTCTCAAGGATGCTGGTCGATTTCAACAAGAACGCGCCGTTCTCGGTATTCTGGCTCGACAACCAGCTTCCCCAGGAAGTGGCCACCGAGTTGTACCGGATGAGCCCCCTCCTGCTGAGTTCGGCCCTTACTGTTGACCAATACGTTGCCAAGATGGACGAGGTCATGAAGAGGAACATCCTTAAATAGGAAAGGGAAATCGAAGCCCGCCCGGTATGGGCGGGCAGTATTCGCTTGGAGACAATGAATTATGGAGCCTTCCGCCACAAGGGTCATTTCCCCGACGCATGGACCTTCGGGCAGGAGAAGGCTCCGTCACGACAACCTTACCGCCTTCCTTTCAGTACTCCCCATGATAGCGTTCATACTCGCCATTACCGTGTATCCCACACTGAACGCACTTTTCCACAGCTTTACGAAGTGGGATGGCATTCATGTCGAATTTATCGGCTTGGACAATTATGCGCAGATCGCGAAGGATCCCCGTTTCTGGCAGCTGCTTTTGAATACCCTGATTTACGTATCCACCGTCCCGGTTCAAATTCTGATAGCGCTTTTCATAATGGTGCTTTTATATGAAAAATTGCCGGGTTGGCGTTTCTTCCGCTCCCTTTTTTACCTTCCCAACGTGCTGTCACCCATCATCATCGGGCTCATATTCAGACAGGCTTTCATGTGGGAAGGCCCCATCAACGCCTTTTTCAAGGCGAATCATCTAAACTGGCTCGTCTTGGACTGGCTCTCGAAGGGACCCACCGCGATGGGGGTCATACTAATCGCCATCATCTGGAACAATTTTGGATACGGAGTCGTCCTTTTCCTTGCCGGTGCCACCATGATAGATCCTTGCGTCTTCGAAGCGGCGTTGCTGGATGGTGCCAACTGGTTTCAAAAGACATTCCGGATATTCCTGCCCTTATTGGGCAGGGTCATCGCTTTCTTCAGCGTCACGACGATAATATGGATATTCACGGGTCTCTTTGGATTGATTTTCGCCATCACCAAGGGTGGTCCGGGTTATGATACGACAACTCTCGAATATATGATCTATCTGAATGCTTTCAAGGCGGGAGGAAAAATGGGTTATGCCTGCGCCTTGGCTGTCTACCTATTCGTGATAACTTTCGGGATTTCACGGATCAGCATGTTGGTCACCGACCGATCGGACCGGTAATCCATGCGGAAAATACAGAACATGAAACGACGCACAAAAAGTTTGCTGGTCCTTCTTCTGACGCTCGTCGCCGTCACGACCCTGCTTCCCATGGCGTATATGCTCATTTCGAGCTTCCGCACCATGACCGAGTATATCTATTCACCCTTGGGATTCCCGTCTCGATTCCGCTTGGACAATTTCATATCCATCGCCAGCGGCTACCCCCTGCTGCGGAATTTCAGCAACTCCCTCATCCTTTCCTTGGTATCTCTGGGCCTCTCCCTTCTGGTTTCGGTACCGGCGGCGTACGCTTTCGCCCATATTCCAACCCGCTGGGGATCGACCTTATACGTGGCGACCATTTCCCTGATGATGGTTCCCATCATGGTTACCCTGATTCCCCGGTACATCATCTTTTCCAAAATCGGCATCCTGGATTCGCGGCTTTCCCTATATCTTTCCTATACCGCGGGTGCGCTACCGTACACCGTATTCCTGCTCACCGTGGGTTTCAAGGCCGTTCCCAAGGAATTGGTGGAATCGGCGAAAATAGACGGAGCCGGATATGCACAGGTCGTTTTCAATGTGATCATTCCCATGGGCCGGGCCACCATAATCACCGCCTGCATACTCAATTTCGTCAGTTTCTGGAATGAGCTGGTCCAGGCGATGATGTTCACCAGCAACGAGAAGTTGAAGACCATAACCGTCCTGGTTTCCACAATGGGTGGACGCTACGTTTCGAATATGCCCCTTATCCTGACGGGATTGCTCATAGCGTCCATCCCGATGATTGTCGTCTACGTATTCTTCCAGCGATATATTGTGGAAGGCATTACCATGGGCGCGTCAAAATAGCATGAATACCTGCGCATCCCATCGTTTTCAGGAGGACTCCAATCCATGACCAAAGAAGAGCGGATACTATGCGCCCTGAGCCGGGAAGAACCGGATAGGGTTCCCCTATATGATCTGGTATCCAATTTTGCGGTACTCTCACATTACGCCGGAACCGAAGTTACCGTCGCCAATGCCGCGCGGACCGTACCGGTCGCAATAGGAGCATCCCTGGACATGACCCGGCATTGGTTGCCTTCCGCCCTTACCCGTCGCGTGGACGAGCGTGGCTTCACCCATGAATACAAGGATCCCTTCACCGAATGGGTCGTTGGGCAACCCTTCAGGAATGAGGCCGAGATTGCTGCCTGGATAGAATCAGACATCGAACGGCTCCGGACATGGAAGGCTCCCCTGGGTGACGCCTATGGTGTTGAAATGCACGAACGCCAGGAAATGAAAGCTTCCTACGGGGGGACAGTCCTGCCCGCCGCAATGGGTGGAATCGCGCTTTCGGAAGCCTACATCATTCTTGGGCTTGATCAGTTCATCGCCATCGAGAGTGACAATCAGGACCTCATCGACAGGTGGCTCGCCGCCTTGCATCGGCAGGCCATGGAACGCATTTCATCCGACCGGGACTGTCGCTCAATCTCTCCTGTGGGCTGGATTTTCAACGATATCGCCTACAAGGAACGGCTCATGTTTTCACCCGAGTACCTCCAGCGTCATGATGTATTCAGGCACCTTGGCGAAATGTGCGATTTGTACCATTCGCTGGGTTTGAAGGCGATCTACCATTCCGACGGGTATATCCGACCAATAATACCTGAATTGATCAAGGCTGGCGTGGATGCGATTGCGCCTGTCGAACTTTCATCCGGACTGGAATTGCGTGATCTGAAAGATACTTTTGGAAAGGAAGTGGCCTTCATCGGCGGCATGGATCTGGAAATACTCCGTTTCGGCAGCGTGGATCAGGTCCGGCAGACTGCTATTGAGACACTGCGCATCATGGCCACCGGCGGCGGATTCGTCCTTGGTTCAGACTCCGAGGAACTCATCGATTCGCTTCCCGCGGATAATGTGATCGCGATGCATGAGATGGCGAAGGACAGCGCAAGGTACCTCGGCTGCTGAATCCTTTCCAAACATGCAGGTGGTCCGATTCCAATTGCCTGCGTGGAGGATTGGAATCGGCCAGCCACTCATTTCTCCATTTCCTCATTTCTCCAAGAAGGGGAAAAGAATCTTCTGGTTTTCGGGGAGGTACATGGTTTCCTTGGTGATTAGAAGCGAGCCCGTATCTATGAAGCGCTCCGGCATCTTGCCCATCAAGGCGTCCCGGACGGCGCGAACCGAAAGGTAGCCCATGTTGAAGGGTTGCTGGACCACGGTGGCGTCGATGACGCCCTGCTCGATCAGCTTGATCTCCAGCCGCGAGTTGTCAAAGCCCACCAGCCGGATTTTTCTGGCCAGCCCCAGGTCCTGCAGGGCACGGGCCACGCCCACGGTGGATACCTCGTTCATTGCCAGGATGCCTTCGATGTCGGGGCGTTCCTTCATGAGTTCCCGGGTTATTTCGTAGGCTCGCACTTCAAAATTGTCCGTGTAACGGGTGGGCAGCAGACGATCTCCCATCCCGACGGCGGTAAAGGCTTGGATCGCGCCTACTTCCCTTTCCATGGCCGTCGTCGCTCCCCGTATATGGTTGACCACTGCTACCGGAGTGTCCGTGCCGATCAGCTCCAGCATGCGGGTCCCCGCTTTTTCCCCCGCCTCTATGTTGTTGGTAGCGACGAAACTGGCGGGAAGTTTGCTGTTCACCCCCGAGTCCAGGGTCACGACGATTATACCGGCCTGCCTCGCGGCTTCGACCGAGGGAACAAGGGTATTGAAATCGGTTGAGGCCAGCACGATGGCGTCGGGTTGGTCACGGATGGCACTGTCCATCAGGGCGATCTGACCCTTCACGTCGCTCTCTGCCCATGGCCCCCTGATTTCAAGGCCCAGGTCCAATTCCTTCGCCGCCGTCCGCATGCCGCTTTTTACCACTTCCCAGAATTCCATATTCAGGTCTATGGTCTTGAGTACCGCGATGACGCGTATTTCGCGTTTTTTCGGCGTAGTGCCCACGATGAGCACGATGATGCCGCTACCCAGTAATAGTATTCCCAGCAGGATGGCCGGTACTATCAGCGTTGCCATGCGTTTCACGATGCGGAATCTCCTTCAATGGCCGGGAGCCGTACCCGGACGGTGGTGCCCGTCTCGGGGGAACTTTCAAAATCCAGGCCGTATTCCGGTCCGAAGTACAGCTTGATGCGCTCGTCCACGTTGCGTACTCCCAGTCCGCTCCCTTCCGTATCCGTTGTTGTTCTGGACAGTGCCAGTGCGATGGCTTCGGCACCCATGCCCACGCCGTCGTCGATCACCAGAAGTTCCAGCCCCCGCTCCGTGCGGCTCCCCCGGATGGTCACCTTGCCGGGTGTGGGTTTGTTCTTGATGCCGTGGTAGATGGCATTTTCCACCAGCGGCTGCAGGATTATCTTCACCGTCCTGCAGCCCAGGATGTCCGGGTCCACCTCGATCGCATAATCCAGTTTGTCCTTGTAGCGTATTTTCTGGATGGTAAGATAATGTCCTACGTGTTCTACCTCGGATCTGATGTCGATTATTTCCTTGCCCTTGCTGATGCTCAGCCTGAACAGGCGGGCCAGGGCGGATACCATGGTTATCACCTCCTGTTCCTTTCCCCCCTCCGCCATCCAGATGACTGAATCGAGGGTGTTGTAGAGGAAGTGCGGGTTGATCTGAAGTTGCAGCGCCTTGAGCTCGCTCTTACGTTTGAGTTCCTGCTGTTCCGAATTTTCCCGGATAAGCTCACGGATTTCGGCGATCATGATGTTGAAGTCCTTGCCCAGCTCGCCTATCTCGTCGGAGCTTTGTATGTCCACGCGGATGTCGAAATTTCCCAGTTCCACCGCCTGCATGGACCTGCGCAGGCGCATGAGGGGCTCGGAGATGCGTTTTGCCAGGACGATGGAAAGTATGATGGTGATGGCAAAGAAGCCCAGCCCCCAGGCGGTATAGGTGAGTCGTATGCTTTCCCTGTTGGCCACCAGCTCGTCCTCGTAATTGACACCCACTATTTTCCAGCCCGTGGTTCCCATGGTACGTACGCTGTACAGCTTGTCGCCGTCCGCATCCTTGATGGACAGGTACTCGTCGCGGCTCGCGATTATCTGCTGGATGTTTTCCGTCTTGAGTCCGCCGTAGATGAGTTGCTGGCGGGGGTGGTATACGATGTTGCCTTCGCTATCGACGATGAAGATGTAACCCTGCTTGCCCAGGGATACGGACCCGCAGATGCGGTCGATGACCTCGAAGTTCAGGTCCACCAACAGCACCCCGGCGCCCTTGTTCGTAGTCTGGTCTATTACTTCCCGTGAAAGGGATATCACCCAGCGGTAGCTGTCCTGCACCACGTTCTGCACGTGGGATGATGAGATGGCGGGTTTGCCTCCGTTGGCCCGCGCCTGGATGAACCAGCCTAGTCTGGTGGGGTCGGCGTTGGGGTTTTTCAGGACTGCTGGATCGTGGGCGAGGAAGGACCCGTCGTAGCCAAAGACGGAAACCAGGGAGATATCCTTGCGGCTGCGGACGATGGCCCCCAGGGCTTTTTCAGCCCGCTGGGCTATGGCTGCCTTCGCCTCACTGTCCTGTTCGTGCAGGAACGCTTGGACGTCCAAATTCGACTGGACGAAGGCGGAAATACTGTCCATGTACTCAATATAGGACTCGATGTTGCCGGCGATCTGCACCACCAATTGCTGCGTATAGCGGCGTGAACTGGAACGGGCGGCTTCCTCGGTCACAGAGTAGGAGATGAGGACAGCGCCTACTATCATGACGACGGAGAGTACGGAATACGCGAAGGCCATGGCCACCTGGATGCTGCGGAAGCGGGGCAGACGGTCATTCCTCTTCATGGTCGCTCCCATTTCCATTCCTGTAGGAGGTGGGCGTGATACCGGTGATCTTGCGGAAACTGACGCTGAAGTAATGGGCGTCCCGATACCCCACCAGTTCCGCTATCTCATAGCTTTTCATGGCGCTGGTGCGTAGCAGTTCCATGGCCTTGCGGATGCGCAGGTCCGTAAGGTATTCGACAAAGGTCATATCCTGCAGTTTCCGGAATACTGCGCTGAAGTAGCTCGCGCTGATGTACAAGTCCTTGCAGAGTCCCGGTAAGGACAGGTCAGGGTCGGCATAGTTGCTTTCCATATATTCACAGGCCTCGCGTACCTTGGAAGCGGCAAATTTTTCCTGTCGGGACGAGAGCGACTGGATGAAGGCAACAACTATTCCGGAAAACCAAAGTCGGGCGCTTTCCGGGCTTGTCAGCTCGTGGAGACGAGCGAAGGGGTCCTCCCCGGTGGAAAACAATTCCGCTGCCGCGATACCCAATTCATCCGCGGCCTGCAATACCGATGCGAGAGCCAATTGCAGGGTCAGCCTGTATTCCCCAACCCCAAAAGCACCCGATTTGAATGCGTCCGTCATCTCGTTGATGACCGAAACCGCGTCTTCCGCCGAGGCGGTCTTGAGCGCGGTGGAAATGGTCTTCAACCAGGCAGCCCGCGACAGTGCGGCGTCCGCGCCGGAAGCCGTCCTGCCTCCCAGCGACTCCCGGTACGCGACCATGCCACGGCTTCCGCGCATTCTGCCCCAGGCCAGGGCGCCCAGCGCGTCCTGGTAGGATCTGGGTACACGGGCCATTCCCTCCACCGCCTCTCCCAGGCTGATGAGCACCCCCGACCCTCCGGCTCGGGCAATGCGTTCCCGTAACTGCTCGGAGGCTTTCAGGCTTTCGTGGTAGAGCTGTCCGGTTCCCTCACCCCAAGCCAGGATTATCACCCGTCCTTCCCGATCCTGAAAGACCATATGGGGATAGCTGTCGTCCAGGGTCCGTTGTATCAGGTTCCGCTCGGCAAGGAGTTCCAGCTCGTCGGTCTGATTATTGCCGCTCCTTTCATGATCTACAGCCATGACCTGCCAGGCACAGGCGTGTGCGGGGAGGGGAAGATCCAGGTAGGCTATCCGCTCCGCCGGTTCCGGGCCGGTACTGATATCCCATAGCAGGCTGTTCAGGAAGCGTTCCTTCAACAGTGGCAGGCTTTCTTGCAGCTGCTTTTTGAGCAATTCCAAGTCCCGCGATTCAGCCCGTTCGGCGTCGAGTTTTTCCTTCAGCTTCGTCAAGGTCGCCTTGAATTCCGAAGGGGTTACGGGTTTGAGTATGAAATCGTTGACGTGCAGCCTCAGGGCGGTCCTGGCGTAGCCGAAATCGTCGTAGCCCGTCAGTATAAGGACCTTGGTGGAGGGCGCCGTTTCGAGCAGGCGTTCGCTCAGGGCGAGTCCGTCCATGAAGGGCATGTTGATGTCCGTCATCAGCACGTCGGGGGCTTGTCGGCTGCAGGCTTCCAGGGCTTCCACCCCGTTCGACCAAGCTCCGGCAAAACGGAATCCGAAATCTTCCCAGCGTATATTATCCCGGATACCCTCGCGGATTTCCGGCTCGTCGTCCACGATGACGAAGGAATACAGGTCTTTTCCCATGCGGGGTATTGTAGCATGAAGCACAAGCCTTCCGCGCGTAAAAAAAGGCCCGCAATAACTTGCACCGGAATCTGGCGCGGACTACAGTTGTTGCAGGGAGACCCCAGCCATGAACAAACTACGCCTCGCCTCGGTAAGCTATATAGTCATCATCGTCCTTACCCTGCCCGTTGTGGATTATCTGTTCCTTCCCGCCTGGACCCCAGCCTCGTTTTCCACCTGGATCATCGCCGCCCTCTACGTTTCGCTGATCGGTACGGGTTTGACCCTGGCCTTGGGTAAGAAAGCTGGGCGCATCCCTGGTTTATTCTTCGGGTTGGTGCCATTGGCCTTGGCTTTCGTCCTTTTGGCGCTCTCCTGGTTGGTGATTCCGGGTAACGATGCCCGTTACTATGGGCGTCTGAAAGTGGATGAGCGCTCCGAGGGGGACTTTTCCCGGGATTTTCCCGGTGAAGGAGTCTCTTCCGGAAGCGAGGAACTCCTATTGCTGCCTTCCTTGGACAAGGAACTGTCCCGCACCATAGGACAGGGAAAGTTGGGGAATTATGGTGCCCAATTCCAGATGGACAACGATATCTTCACCTCGCTGTCGCTTGTAAGAAATGGAAAACCTGCCATAATCCGCGTCGCTCCACTGGATTATTCGGGTGTTTCCGTGGCACTTTCCGCAGGGGATAAGGGGACGATCGGTTATATCGAGGTGGATCAGGAAAGCGGCATTTCCCGCCTGGTGGAAGTACCCGGGGGCATGAAGTATACACCCCGGGCCATTTTTGGGCATAGGTTGGCCAGACATATCCGCTTCGCCTACCGAGACAAGCTTTTTGGTCCCTGGAGCTTCGAGATAGACGATGACGGAAAGCCATTCTGGGCGGTTCCCACCTACAGGAATTCGGTTGGTCTTTTTGGCGGCCCCATCCGGGAGGGCGTAGTCCTGGTGGATGCAGTCAACGGCAGCCTCTCCTTTCATCGGCCCGGCGAGGAACCAATCTGGCTGGACCGGAGCATCCCGGTCGATCTGGTACTGGGCCAGGCCAACGATTACCTCAGGCTGAAAAATGGGTGGATGAACCTGTTGATGGGACCCAAAAAGGACGTGTTCCAGCTATCCGACAGCTACGCCTACGTCGTCTCCAACGCTTCCGGACGCAGCCATACCTGGTTCGTCTCCGGCATCACGTCCCCCAACGAGGCGGACCAGACCCTTACGGGAATGATGATGGTGGACCTCAAATCCGGCGAGGCCAGGCGCTATCCCTTTGCCGGCATCACCGAGATGCGGGCCATGGAAATCGCGATCAACGACGAACGCGTACGCGCCCAAGGTTTGCAGGCGTCGTGGCCCTTCCTGGTAGATGTGGACGGTACCGCAGCCTTCACGATGATACTCAAGAACGACGTGCAGCGTCAGCGTTTTGCCTATGTCGATATCGCCACCGGCCAGAAAGTCGCCATGGGAGATACCCGCGCTTCGGCCCGCACCCAGTTCATCGGCCTTACCGGGGGGATGGTTTCGGATGAACCGGCCATCCAGTACTCAGGCGTCGTGATGCGGGTAAAGGACCGTCCCACGGAGGATACCGTACTCTTCATGCTGATGGGAGATCCTTATTCGCTCTATTCAGTGAACGCGCGCAGCACCCTGGGGGCATTTTTCCTCACCCCCGGAGACCGCATCGCATTTTCCTACCGCGAATCGGCCTCCGTCCAAGGCATGCGCTTCGTCACGGAGCTCCGCAACCTGACAGTAGGTGAGTAGGGCTTCTATAGACTGCGGAAGATGGTTTCGAAATAGGCGGCGTTGTCGAATTGGGAAATGTTCTCGTTCAGCAGGATGTCGTATTCGATGGGTGGGGCGACCTGAGGCCTTTTATGTTTGTGCAGGAGCGCCTCCGTCATGAGCTTCATCGCGATATAACCCTGGATGAAAGGACGCTGTCCGACAATGGCGTCTATGTAGCCCAGGCCCAGAAATTCACGGGTGGGTTCGTCATCATCCATGGCTATAAGTTTCAGGGCCTTGAGCTTCCCGCCGGTCTTGTACTCGGTATCGTAATCGTAAAGTGCCCGGGCCGGGTAGCTGAGGTCCGTGACCGTATAGATGGCATCCAGGGGAGTGCCGCCGGCCAGGTACCCGCGGGTGTGTTCGTACATCTCCCTGAACGCGCCGACGCTTACCGGACCCTCAAGTTGAATATCCGGGTACTGGGAGATCTTGTCCAGAAAGCCACGGAAGCGGTCTGTGGGCATGGCGTATTTATAGTCCGTACTGAAGGCCAGTATCCTGCCCTTGCCGTCCAGCAGTTTCGCGTACAGTTCCGCCGCGATCCTGCCGCCCTTGTAGTTGTCGGAACCGACAAAGGCGAACCTTCCCGAATCGGGCAAATCCATGACCAGGGTAATCACCGGAATTCCCTTTTCCGTCATCCGGGACACAATGGGACTCACCTCGTGCTCCAGCAGGGGCATGACGATAAGGGCGTCGAGCTTGTCTATGTCCAAGGCAGAAAGGTCCCGTATCTGGTCGAGCGGCGCCTCAGAGGATGCGGACGAAAACGAGAAGTTCAGGCCGTAGGATGCGAATTGCATCTCCGCCGCCTTGAAGCCCGCCTCCATGCTGCGCACGAAACTGTTGTTGTAGGTTTTTACGTAGGCGCAATGGATGTTCAGGTTGTTCTTGAGGGCCAGTGAGCTGGCGAACAGGTTTTTCCTGTACTGGATATCGTTGGAGAGTTCGAATATCTTCTTTCTCGTTTCCTCGTCCACATAGCCCGACGCGTTCAGCGCCCGTGCGACCGTGGTGCGGGAAATTCCCAGGGCGGCGGCTATGTCAGATTGACGGACCTTCATTATTGCTCCACCTGCATGCTCAACCTTTAAGGGCCCCATCCATCATGGCCCTGAAGAAGGATTTACGGGCCACCACGAAGGTGACCACCACCGGCAGCATGATGACGATGCACGCCGCGGTCAGGACATGGTACGCGATCTCATAGGCTGATTGGAAGTCGTAGAGACCCACGGTGGCGGTACGGGCAGAGTTTGCGGTGAGCAAGACCACAGCGGCCAGGAACTCGTTCCAGGTGTAGACGAAATTCATCAGGAAGCCCGACACCAGTCCAGGCATGGAGAGCGGTATCACCACGTAGCGTAGGGACATGAGCGGCGAGCACCCGTCTATGAGTGCCGCCTCCTCCATCTCCCTGGGAATGGCGTCGAAAAAGGCCTTGATGATCCACAGCGTGAACGGCACGCCGCCGGCGGTGTAGATGATGATCAGGATGAAGTGGGTGTTCATCAGCTTGAGCACGCTGCCGATGCGGTAGATGGCCACCAGGTTGGTGAGCCCGGGAATCATCATCAGGCCCAGAATGGCCAGTTGCAGGGCCTTGGACCAACGGAACTTGTAACGTGAAAAGGAGTACGCGGCCAGAGCGGCTATGGGCATGGTGACCAGGGACGATATGATCGCGTTGATGGCGGTGTTCGGCAGGTACACCCGAAACATGTCGCTGTTCATGACGGCCCGGTAGCCATCCAGCGACCACTTGGGCGGCAGGAAGCTGGGCGGCATGGTCAGGACGGTTCCCTGAGTCTTGAAGGAGGTCATGAGTCCGTAGAGTACGGGATAGATCATCAGGTAACAGATGGCTATCAAGGCGAGGTTGGTGAGCGCACTGCCTATCCAGCGTCGGTTCTTTGTCTGGATCATGTTCAGTCCCTCTCTTTGAGTACGCGGAAATACACGAAGGTAAGCGCCATGTTTATCACGAACATGAACACCGCCAAGGCTGATGCCATGCCGAAATCGCCGTATTTCCAGGCTTCACGGAACAGGAGCACCGATGCCGTCGTAGTGGCGTTGCCGGGTCCGCCATTCGTGGTAGCCAAAATCAGGCCAAGGGAGTTGATGCCGCCTATCGACGTAAGCAGCGTGATGACCAGAAGGGTGGGTTTGATGATGGGCAGGGTGAAATCCCAAAAGAAGCGCAGGTCAGAGGTGCCCTCCAGGGCTGCCGCTTCCTTTATCTCTTTCGGGATGGTCTGCAGGGCACCCAGCAGGACCAGCGAGGTGAACGCAAGGCTGCGCCAGGTGGACGATACTATCATCACCAGCATGGCGCCGACATCGTTGGAAAGCAGGCTGCGGTTGCCGACGAAGGGGTTGAGGGCCACCTGGACGATGCCGTAATCCTGCTGGAACATCCAGCGCCACATCGTACCGCTGACCACGTCCGAGAGTACCCAGGGTATGAACAGGATGGTCATGTAGACCGGCGTAAGGAATTCGCGCCGGTTGAGGAGGAGGGCGACGCACATGGCCAGCGCGAGGGTGAGGACAAGGTAGCCCCCCGCGAACACCGCTGTCTTTTCCAGCGAATTCAGGAAGTCCGCCGAACGGAGGAGACGCAGGAAGTTATCCACCCCTATCCAGGTCAATTTTCCGCCCTTCAGCTTGTTGAAGGACATGTAGATGGAATAGAGGGTGGGATACACCTGGGCCAAAACCAGCACCGCCATGGCGGGAACCAGCAACCAATAGGGGAAAGCCTTTTCCCACCGTACCTTGAGCGATTTTCGGCGCTGCATGCTTACCATGCATATCCTCCTGAAAGCGCAACCCCGCGTTGGACCCAGTCCCCCGCGGGGTTGCACCCTAAGTCAATGGTTGAGTTACATTCCCGAGTTCAGTTCATCCTGTGCTTTTTTTAGTTCCGTCATTATATCAAGATTCGGTTTCTGGATAAGGGTGATGATCACGTCGTTCAGCTTTTGCGCCATTTTGGGGTTCTTATTCATGGGAATGGCCTTGCCGGTCTTGTTGATGGACGCGTTCACGTTCTGCCAGTAGGTACTGTCCACGAAACGGGAGTCCTTCATGGACGAGGTGAGCGTGGGGAGGCAACCGTAGGCGATGGCGAAATCGGCGGCATTCTTGGTCTGCATCAGGTAATTGATGAAGGCCTTGGCACCTTCCACGTTCTTCGACCCTACCGGAATGCCGAAACCGCCGAAGCCGCTTACGTTGGTGACGGCTTTCTTGCCGGGGGCGGAGATGGGATCGGCGATGGCCATGGCGCCGGCTTTGAGCGCATCATCCACGGAAGCGGCGCCGTTATCAAACACCTTGCCGTCGGGGGATTTGAGCGGGTTCAGGTAGACATAGGACCACGAACCGGCGAAGAAAGCACCTGAATTTCCGTCCTTGAAGGGGGTTTCGAAGTCGAAGCCGGCGGCCAAGGCTACTTCCGGCGCATATTTCTTGGCCATCAGCTCGCGTACGAACTGGATGGCCTTGACAGTTTCGGGGGTGGCAAAAACCGATTCACCCTTGGCGTTGGTGTAGGTACCGCCGAAAGATTCGACCAGGCTGAAATAAAACATCTGGGCACCGGTGCCTTCCGAACCCTTGAAGGTGATGGCGAACTTGCCGTCTTTCGCCAGGCGGGCACCGGCCTTGAGCAAGTCATCGGTGGTTTTCGGGGGGCCGTCGGGGTACGCGGCGGTCCAATAGTAGATCATGTGTCCGCCAAGGAGGAAGGGAACGGCGTAGATCTTGCCGTCGTTGGAGGTGACGCCCTTGAGCGCGGCGGGGCTCAGATCCTTGAACCAGGGCGCGCCTTTCACGAAATCGGTGAGGTCAATCAGTGTATCGTTGTTGACGAAGAAATCGATGTCCCCATCCACGTAGGATACATCGGGAACATCGCCACCCGCCTGGACCGCCAGGTTCACCTTGCTGACAATCTGGTCGTAGGGAACGAAGGTGTTCTTAACCTCCAGGTTCGCTTCGGTCTTGATATTCGCGATGGTTGCCGCCAGCCACTTGTCCTGGGTGTTTTGGGGGTTCTGGTCGTTAAATTTGGTCCAGAGGTTGAGCGGGCCCGTTGCCTTGGCCGCAGGAGCCACTTCCTTTCCGCCGGCTGCCCAGGTAATCGAAGTGATCACGGTCAGGATCAAGGCCGCCATGAGACACAATTTCTTCGCTTTGTTCATTGGGAATCCTCCTTGGAAATCTTGGAATAAAATCGTGTCCACGAAAGCCCCTGCCTTCATGGACGCGGGATTCGTGTTCGCGAGAACATGTGCCCTCGTGAACATGTGTTCTCGCGAACATGTAGCGGATTATCTACCTGAAATCCGAATCTGTCAATTAAATTATTTGAAGGGGGAACAGAAGGAGGAAAAATAGTACGTGCCGTTTAGGGTAGCAAACCGAATCACCGGTCCAATGGGGGCTGTTTACCCCTGCCATTCGGCTATCGCGTCGTACATGGCCAAAATATTGGCCACCGGTACGTCTTCGGTAATGGCGTCGACACTGGGGGCGGCGATGTAGCCCCCGCCCGACGCGAGGGTGCGGAGGATGGAGCTGACTTCGGTACGCACTTCTGCGGGGGTGCCGTGAATGAGTATGCCCCGGGCGTCGATGCCCCCGCTCAGTATGAGTTTTGCGCCGAAATCGCGTTTGATGCCGCCTCCTTGCATGCCGGGACAGTCCGGTTGCAGGGCGTGCAGGGCATCGATACCGGTAGCGGCGATGGCTGGTACCAGGGGGCGAATGCCACCCGAGGAGTGCAGCATGGTGCGGATACCATAACGCTTGGCCAGGTCCACCAGTCGCTTGAGGCAGGGGGAGACGAAGCGTTCGAAGTGTTCGGTACTGATGAGTGGCCCCGTCTGGGTGCCGAAGTCGTTGCGTATGAAGAACAGGTCTATCAGGTCCCCCGCTTCCTCGAACACCCGGGTGTTCACCGCCACGTAATAATCCACGATGCGGTTGAGCATGGTCTCCACGAAGACCGGATCGTCGTACATCAGGCAGGCTAGGGTTTCCATGCTCACCAGGTCCACGGCGTCGTGCCAGAAAGGAGACCAGGAGCCGCCCGCGATGGCGTAGGTGCCGGATGCCTCCGCAAGCCTGTCCCGGATGCCGCTCACGTCTTCCTTTTCGGGGTCCGGCCAGGGGTAGTCCCGCAGGCTGTCGATGCCAGGGTTCTCGCGCAAGGGATGCGACGAGGGTTGGCCGTAGCCGCTCCCGATGCGCTCGATGCCGAAGGAATCCACCGGCAATCCTGTCTGGCCAACGGGGTTTGACTCTGTCCACCTCAGGTCATCGCCTATGCGGACGCGGAACCGCTCCTCATCCATACCCAGTTCCAGACAGGCCTTGGCGATGAACTCCCGCGAGGCACCCAACCAACGGGAAAGGCCGAGCCGGTTGGAACGTTCAAAGGAGCCGAGGAACCTTTCCTTGGGACTCCCCTCGCTGGCGGCCCGGACCCTTCTGCTTGTACTCGCCCAGGGTCGTGTGGAACCCCGCTGCACCAGTTGCTGCTTAATCTTAAGCACGTGTACGCCATCCTCCTCACCGGCGAGGCGCCTGAACATGATGTCCGACGCAAGGGAACCCATCAGTGTGGTGTTGATGCGTAGGGTGGTCATGGGGATCGTGAAGGGATCGGTATAATTGAGTAGATCCCCAGGGGCGATGATGGACAGGTCCTGCGGAATGGACAGGCCCATGGGCCTCACCAGAGCGGCGACCCTGGCGGCCACGTCGTCGTCGATGGCAAATACCGCGCTGGGCCGCTCCTTGGCGGAGAATACCGCGTGCAGTCGGGCTTCCAGGTATTGGGTGTTGAGCACGTCGCAGTTCAGGTGCCGCTCTTCCTGGAACCGGATGCCTGCCTCGTCCACGGCCTTGCGGAACCCGTAGAACCTGTCGGTGTTCAGGGCGGGCAACTCGCTGCGCTCGTAATCCACGTACAGGATGTCCCGGTGGCCCAACTTGATAAGGTGGTTCGCGCCTTCGTAGGCACCCTGGAAATCGTCCACCAGGATGGAGTGGAAACGATCCTGGTACCGGCCGTTCATGATCAGGATTACCGGAACCTTGTTTTCCTCCAGGCGGGAAAAGAGGGCCTCGTTGCCGTAATGGAGGGCGAATACCACCTGGCAGCGTTCCTCGAAGACCCGGCGGGCCACATCGTCGGTGGTCAGGTCGGCATGGATGGGAACAAGTACGGTGTGGTAGCCCCGAGCGGAAAATCTCGCCTCGATTTCAGAAATGATGGGGCGGATGAACACCCACACGAAGGCCCAGCGGGCATCGATGCTCACCAATATGCCTACGGTGGGTTGGAAGCGGGAGCTGTCAGAAAAACGTTTTTTACCATAGCCGGTGCTCTCCACCGCGGCGAGTACCGTGTGGCGCACGGATTCGGAGATGCGTCCCTTTCCGGATAGGACCAGCGAGACGGTCGTTATGGAAACCTTCGCCGCTTCGGCGACTTCCCTAAGTGTCGGTGACTTCATGCATGCGCCTCGGCCTGTCCATATGGGTGATAAAATATCTTACTGAATATTTTACCTAAACAGGAGCTTTGTCAAGCAAGAAAATTAGTGTTACACTACCCCATAAGATCATGACCGGATGCCTTGACGACCTCATCCTATGGGACCAGACTCGCGCCTTTGCCCCGGAACGCCCGGCGGACCCCTCTTCCTTCCCTGAAACCGACGCCCGCAGGTGGTACGACCTGGAGTACGTCGGCTGGCACGCCGACAAGAAGGATATTCCCGCTTCTCCGGGTCAGGGTCCAAAAGGGAAACGCATCGTGGTCCTGTGCCCCTTCTCCCACCCCTACTGGGCGGAGTACGAACGAGGCGTCCGCAAGGAGGCATCCCGCTTCGGTATCCACGTGGACCTTTCCTACGCCGATTGGGATTCTGAACTGCAATCCCGTTTTGTGGACGACATAATAGCGTCTCCCCCCGACCTGGTTATTTTCGTGCCCGTCGAGGCCATGACCGGCACCGAATGCCTGCGTCGCCTCGCGGAGGCCCACATTCCCGTCATCGCGAGCAACCAATCCTTGGAGGAGGAGGCCTATTCCAGCGTAATCTCTTGGACCGGCCCCGACGACTGGGGACAGCATCGCCTGCTTGCACGCCGCTTCGCCTGCCTAATGGGCGGAGAGGGCGGTTACTGCATAGTTTCCCACAAGCCGGGAACCTCCGCCTATTTTGCCCGCGTGTGGGGTGTACGGACGGAACTTTCCACCGTCGCGCCCGGCATGCGTTGCCTGGACGTGCGCTACACCGAATTCGACCGGGAACGCACCCGGCTCGCGGCCCTCACTTGGCTGGACCGCTACGGCAGTGACCTGCGCGGCATCGTCTCCGCCGACGATTCCTTTCCCATGGAAGGCATCGTCCAGGCGCTGCGCGAGCGGGGTAGGGAAGACATCATCCTTGTGGCCAACGGCGCGACCAGGCGAGGTTTCGGCCTGGTCAAGGAGGGTAGCCTGAAAGCCCTTACTTGGCAGTCGCCGGGGATGGATGGTTCCTTGGCGGTGCGTACCGCCGCCGACTGGTTTTCCGGCTTTGTGGTCGAACCCATACGCTATCTGCCCGACTATATCGTCGGGCCGGAAAACGTGGACAGCTTCATCCTGGACGGCAGCGGTTTCGAGGACATGCGCAGCGAGGAACTGTGTCGCCTGATAGCCGAAGGCCGGCTCGACGACGTAACATGGTTCTTTGACGACCTGGAAAGACGCCTGGCCGACGAGCGCATACTCGGGGCGGACTACTTCCGCGGTTTCATGATGGAACTTCTTTCGGGTCTGCTCAACCTGGCCAAGACTTACGAGGTAGACGCGGTAGCTTTCTTCGGCGGCTACGAGATGCTCTTCAAGGGCCTGTTCCAGCAGAAAAGCCCCGCAGCCTCCCTTGAATGGCTCCGATCGTCCGCAATCGCCCTGCTGGATTCCCTCATAGACCGCCGCAAGCTTTCTGGCTCCCTCATCGACCAACTCATCTCTTGGGTCGAGCTCCACTACGCCCAATCCATCGCGCTCAAGACCATCTCCGAACGCTTCGGGCTCTCCGCCGCCTATCTGGGCAAGGTCTTCAAGGAAACCACCGGCCACTCGTTTTCCCGCTACCTAAACGAACTGCGCATCACGAAGGCCAAGGCACTCCTCAAAGCCGGCCGCCTGAAGCCCAGGGAGGTAGCCAAGGCTGTGGGCTTCTCGGAACCCAACTATTTCAATGCCGTATTCCGTAAATTGGTCGGGGTAAATCCGTCGGAGTATCCGGGGGTTGAAACATGAGAGAACAGAAATGAGAGACAAGGAAGAGAGCGAAAAAAATGAGCGGTAAGAAAAAACCGAGGATTCTTGTCGTGGGTAGCATGAACATGGACCTCCTGGCCTACGGCGTCCCCAAGATTCCGGAATTTGGCGAAACCGTGCGCTGTGGAACCTACGATCTTGTCCCAGGCGGCAAGGGTTCCAACCAGGCGTTTGCGGCTGCACGCTTGGGTGCCGATGCTTCAATTGTGGGCTGTATTGGCGACGACGAGTACGGCCGCACTTTCGTAAAGGAACTTGACAGCGTGGGGGTAGATACCCGCTTCCTGGTCTTCGACCGGAATGAACGCACCGGCCTTGCGCTGATCTGTGTGGAAAAATCAGGCCGCTACGTCTGCTATGTGATGTTGGGCGCCAACATGAAGCTCGATGGCCAGGCAGTGGAACGTGCCTTGCAAGCCGAAAAATTTGACATGGTAATGATGCAGCTGGAAATGCCGGAAGAGACGGTCTACGCCACCCACGCCCTGGCGGTACGCTTTGGCATTCCTGTATTCCTGGACGCCGGTCCTCCCATGGCGGTGGATTTCGGGCGCCTGAAAGGTCTGCACATACTCAGTCCCAACGAGGCCGAGACCGAAGCCCTGACTGGTATCCGGATAGACAGCGATGCCGGTGCCCTGGCGGCTGCAAAGGAATTATACGGGAAAGCTGCGCCCCGCTACGTCATCCTGAAAATGGGAAGTCGCGGGGTCTTTTTCTACGATGGAACTATCGCCAAGCGCATGCCAGCCTACGGGATCGAGGCAATCGACTCGACTGCGGCGGGCGACACTTTTAACGCCGCGCTTGCCGTAGGCCTATGCAGGGGTGAACCCATCATGCAGGCCATACGCGCAGCGCAGGCCGCGGCCGCTATCTGTGTTTCGCGGAAGGGGGCATTGCCCTCAATCCCGACACTGCTGGAAGTCGAGGTTTTTCTGCAGAAAACCCCGTATCCGGGGCACCCTCTTTAGTCGCCTATCCTATCGAGCAATGCCTTGACGGCGCTTTCTCCTATAGGCTTTTTGAGAATGGCCAAGGGCTGGATCGTATCCGCCTCGGCCCGAATTTCTTCCGTACCGTAGGCGGTCATGAAGGCGAGGTTGATGGCTCCGAAGCGCGAACGCAATATGCGCGCCACTTCGATCCCGGTCATCGAGGTACGTAGTTGGATATCCAGCAAGACCAGATCCGGCAGTCTTTCCGAATAGATCCTGATCGCGTCCTCACCTGAGGCTGCCTTTGCGCACACGTCGCATCCCAGCCTTATGAGCATCCGCTCAAGGGTCATGGCCAGAATGGCCTCGTCCTCCACGATCAGGATCGAGGGTGCCTTACTCATGGGCGGCCTCCATTCATGGCGATCGGAATGATGATATCGCAACTGACGCCGGTCGTAGCTTCGAAATCGACAACGCCCGCCAATTGATCGGTTACGATGGATCGTATCAGTTCGAGTCCCAATGGATGCCGCGTTCCGCCCGGCTCCCTTGACGGCAAGCCGGCTCCGTCGTCCGCGATGCGGACATGAAGTCCCGCTTCCGTATTGCGAACGGATACGGTGATCTTTCCGCCCCGCTCACCGGGAAACGCGTGTTTGAACGAATTTGTAAGGGCCTCGTTCACGGCAATGGCCAGGGGGACTGCTACATTTAGCCCGACGGGAACCGTCTCGGTATCCAGGATGACCCGTACCCTGCCGTCCCGTGAACCATAGGCCTCCAATAACCTGGAAGAGAGCAGCCTCAGATATTCGCCCATATCGATTTCGGTCAGGTTATGGTTCGAATAAAGCATGTCGTGTATGAGAGCCATCGCATCAATACGGTCCCTCATATCCAAGAAAATGGCTTTGGACTGGGTTTCGGGAATGTTTTCCGAGCTTAGTTCCAGCAGGGACGAGATTATGGACATGTTATTTTTGGTACGGTGATACAACTCCCTAAGCAGGGTTTCCTTTTCGCGGAGTGCGGCTTTGAGACCCTCTTCCACTACAAGCTTCCCATCCAGGGCAGATGAAAGTTCACTGGTCCGTAAGCGGACTTGGCGTGAAAGCATACGGTTCCATGCGATTATGTTACCGCCTATTACAAAGGTGAGCCCCGCCAGAACCAGCATGACTTGCCAAAAACGTTTATCCCACAGCAAGCCCGGATAGGCCAGGCCTATCCATTTGCGTCGGATGGCTTCCCGTTCATTATCCGTAATGTTTTCCAGGGCCTTCCGTAAGATGCTATTCAGTTCCGGCCAGTCATTTCTGGAGCCGATGGCCAACTTGATCGGGTATCCGGTATCGCCGGCGACCCTCAGATTTGAGATGCCGTTCCTGTCAATAAAATAGGAGGAGGACGCGATATCAAGGATGGCGGCGTCCGATTGTCCATAGGAAACCATCAACAATGCCTGAAGATCATCCTGGACGGGTTGGAGCTGGATCGCAGGATGTTCCTTCGCCATAAATTCGCTGACGGCGTAACTTTTCACCACCGAAACCTTCCTTCCTTCGAGCCCGGCGAGGGTCATCGCTTCCTTTTTTTCATCCCGCATTATGATCACGTTGGGGATTTCGATGAAAGGAGGCGTAAAGAGCAGGTAGGTGGAGCGGTCAGGAGTTTCGGTCACCGCATTCACCACCGCAACCTTGCGGGCTTTTGCCATATCCAGAATCTCGCTGAAGGAAGAGGCTGTGACGCTTCTGAATTCGATTCCCAATTTTTTTTGCATGAGCAGGAGGTACTCGTGGGCGAGACCACGTGTCCTGCCCGCTTCCGCGTCGAAGAATTCGAAGGGAGCGTACGAGGGATCGGGGGCGAAATACAATTCTTCCGCGTGCTCCATGAGCCATGACCTTTCCCGCTTTGAAAGTAAATCCTGCGCGGTCAGGTTGGTCTGGAATGCCAGGAAGAACAGGGAAAAGCCAAAAAGACGCGAAAAAAAACGTTGCAAGCTACGCCGGGATGCGTTCATTTATATTTCTAGCTTAGGGATGTGTCTTGCTGTTGTCAATGTCAGCCAATTCTGTCAGATTCCAATTTCCACCTTATATTCCAGTATCGTATCGAACATGGCCACTACGTTTTCCACCGGAGTCTCCGGCAGGATGAAGTCATGGCTGGCACCGGCGATGAAACCGCCGCCCGGGGTCATAAGGTCCAGGATCTCCCGGGTCCTTTGCCGCACCAAGTCTGGAGTGCCATCGATGAGTACCAGCCGGCTGTCTATGCCGCCATTCAGGACGACCAGGTCGCCAAAATCCTTTTTTAGGCCAGCGCCGCCCATGCCTGTGCAGTCCGGTTGCAGGGCATGCAGGGCGTCTACTCCCGCAGCAATGATGGAGGGCACGAGGGGGCGGAAACCGCCACAGCAGTGGAGCATCAGCTTCTTGCCGTAACGGTGGGCCAGTTCCGCGTGCCGGGCAAGATGGGGTTTAAGGAAGCGGTCGAACAGTTCTGGACCGAGCAGGGGACCGGTCTGGCCGCCGAAATCGTTTCCTATAAACGAGATATCGATAAGGTCGCCTGCGGCCTCGAAGATCCGCTCGGAGACGGCGAGGTAATAGCCGTTGATCCTGCCCAAAAGGGCGTCCACGTACTCAGGCCTGTCGTACATCAGGAAGTACAGGTTCTCCATGCCCACCAGGTCTATGGCATCGTGCCAATAGGGTGCCCATTCGCCGCCCAGGATGGCGTAGTTACCACCGGAGGGGTCCTTCAGGCGCTCCGCGTCGGCGCGGATGTGGGAGACTTCGGCCCATAAGGGATCCGGCCAGGGGTAGGCTTCCAGGTCGGACAGCTCCCATTTTCCTTCCAGCGGGTGGCTGGTGGGTTCGCCGTAAAAGAGCCCTGTCCGCTCCACCCCGAAAGGGCTTACCCAGGTGGCACCGGGGGAAAGAGTATGGGCCGGACCCTTCCACCGCGAACCTACACGGCGGAAGTCGTCCCCCAGCCGTACCCGCAGGGCTTCCTCGTCTGCCAATCCAAGTTCGGCGCAGGCTTTTTCGATGAATTCCGGTGAGGACCCGAACCACTTGGGCACCTGCGGCGTCGCGCGGTGCGCGAAGGCTTCCATTACCAGCTCCCTGGAAGTCATCGCTTTCCGTCTCCCGCCCTGTTGGCAACATCCATGGCTATATCGGACCAGGCCCACAGGTTCTGCGGCTTGTACCGCACCGTGGATATGTCCTTCATGATGAATTCGATGTGGCTGAAATCGCCCCCTGCCTTGACGGCGGCTTCCATATTGTCCCGGGCAAGGGCGCTGTTGAAACTGTCGTCGGCGAAGATCGCCGGGTTGGGTTTGACGCTGGCGACGTATTTTCCGGCGAATTCGGGCAGTATCCGCCTGTAGTCGTTCCAGGGGCTTACGGAAACCTTACGCAGGTTCGGAATCTTCCTGAGCAGGTCCACCTTATTCTGCAGGGGTTCGCAGCAGCCGTAGTAGGTGAGTCCCCAGCGTTCCAGCCAGCGGAAGTCGTGGCGCAGGGCGAATTCCCAGTGCATTTCAGGCGACACTTCGGAAAATATCTGGGCGTTGGAGCAGCCCCACATGTTGCGGGGCCTTACTTGGGCAGGATCGAAGTCCTTGCCCGGCAGACTGCTCACATATCCGTAACCGCCGGATCCTATGCGCGTGTTGTCGCAATCCAGGGACAGCAGGTTCTGCTGCTCGAACTGGTCCAACTCCACCATCCACGCGTCGACCATGCGCTCAACCGCGGCGTTCACCAGGTCCGGTTCGTCAAAAAGCATGATCATCGCCTGTTCCACACCCGTCCAGCGTATGAGGTAGTCCCAAGGCGTGAACCAGATATGCGTCTGCCCAACCTTCTTGACGGGGAGTATGTCCCTGAAAAGGTCCTGCATCGTGGCAAAGGCGATATCCGTCGTCTTCTCTATGTGGGTGACCTTGGGCATCTTGATCTTGGCGATATCTTCCATCTTCGAGATCTGGACATTGAAGTGGCGGGAGACTATCTCGTTCCCCTCGTCGGTCCTGACGACGTCTACGTCCTCATGGATGCCAAAATCGGTGGAATGGATGGTGAGTGGACAGTCCAGATAGTCGTTCACCACCATATCGGCAGCCATGTGCTTCCATTGGTATATGGTGCGCCTTATGCGCGTTTCCAGTTCCCTGGCCCAGGGATTCACCGTCTTGTTGGTAAGCTCCCCGTCCACGTCCATTTCATGCCAGGGTATTTCGTTGATCCATACCATGGGCCGCACGGAATCCAGGTCGTTGAGGCGTCTCCAGAGGACAGCTTTTTCCCTGTGCACCGGCAAGGCCGCTATCCGTGCCCATTCTGCGCCAAGCGTGCGCAGGGTATCCTTTTCCGTATTCGTCAGCTTGATATCGTCTAGTATGAGGGGAGGGGAATCGCTTCCCGGGTCGTGCAGCATGGGGTACCTCCGTATAGATCCTCATCCAAGTGTAAAGTCCCTTGCCGCCTTCGCGCAACGGAAATTATCAGGTATTTCCTGGCCGTAATCGTTAATTTTCATAGGTCAAGCCACGAAAGCCCCTAAGTTTCGGACTTACGGCTTGACTGATTGGTAAAAATATTTACCAGACACTGTCCAGTTCGAAAAGGTTTATGCCGACTTGGCCCAAGCTGTCTCGACACACATTACATATTTGCACCGCCCCGAATCCTGACATGCTTGCCGCACCCAATCTGTTCACTATGTAATAGCTTGTAATACATATACTAATGGCTATTGTATCCTGTCAGGCTGCATTTTTCATTCTCAAACAAACTGGCGCTTATTTCTTGGATATCCACACAGAATCATCCATCCCTGCCTGATTTTATCGGATAGATTCAAGGAAACCCCTCTGATAAAATAATAGGTAAAAATATTCATTAAAAACTTGACAAATCGTAAACCTATGGTAGAGTGATACGATCAGGAGGAAACGATGGTCCGTTATGGTCAAGTCATTCGCTTGAAGCCCGGTGTGCTGGAATCGTATAAAAAGTACCACGCCGAGATATGGCCCGGCATTGCCGCAAAGATAACCGAGTGCAATATCAAAAACTATTCCATATACCATAAGGACGGTTTCCTTTTTGCCTACTTCGAGTACGTCGGGAAAGATCTGGACGGCGACATGAAGAAAATGGGCGACGATCCCCTTACCCAGAAATGGTGGGACATAATGAAGCCCATGCAGGATCCCATCGACACACGCGCCAAGGGTGAATGGTGGGCGAACATGGAAGAAGTATTTCATCTCGACTGAAAAAGGATCCCGATATGTCAATCACGCTTAAGCGCAGCGAGTCCTGTCTGAAAAAACTGGACCGGATGAACAAGACCCTCCGCCATGAGGAAGCCGACCGCGTGCCGGTCAGCGATTTTTTCTGGACCTCCACCCTTAACCGCTGGAAGGAAGAGTTGGGCTTGCCCGCAGGCACCGACTTCTACAAGCACTACGACCTGGATTGGCAGGTCACGCTTCCCAACATGGATCCGCATATAAAGCAATTCGAGATAATCAAGGAAGAGGACCACGATACCATCCTGAAGACAGGTTTCGAGGCCATCATCCGTCGCCGCGAAGGCGTTCAGATGCCCTATTTCGAACATTTCGAGACTGATACCATCGAGAAAATGGTGGCCTTCCAGTTCGACGACCCCTGGGACGAGCGCCGCTATTTCAAGGGCGGCGACAACCAGTTGGCCGGCATCGGCGACGTCATATCCCGGAACAGCCCTCCCTGGATCGACACGGTAAAGGCTGTCCATCCGAATTTCCCGGTGTACGGCTCGATCTGCGAGGGCCACGAGGCACTGTGGCGCATAGTGGGTACGGAAAATGCGTTCATGTGGATGGCCCTGTACCCGGACGAGATGGGCGCCTTCATCAAGCGCCTGGGAACCTTCCTCATCGAGATGACGAAAGCCCAGATCAAGGCCGCCGATGGCTTGCTGGACGGCATGGTCGTCTGGGGAGACGTGGCCTACGTGAACGGCATGCTCTTCTCTCCCGTCTTTTGGCGCGAACATTTCAAGCCCATCGTGAAGGAACAGATCCGGGTGTGCCACGAAGCCGGAATCCCCGTCATTTATCATGGATGCGGAAATGCCTCCTCCATCTACGAGGATTTCATCGAGATCGGGCTGGATTCATATAATCCCTTGGAGGCCAAATCCGGCCTGGACGTGGTGGAGCTGCGCAGGCAGTACGGCCACCGCATGGGTTTCTGCGGAAACATCGACGCCCTGGCTTGGGCCAACGACCCCCTTCCCCTGCTGGAAGAACAGGTGATGCGCAAGCTGAACGCGGCCAAGGGCGGCGGCTACATCGTGCAGAGCGACCATTCGGTGCCGTCGAACGTATCCGCCGAACGCTTCGAATTCGTGCTGAACCTGGTACGCAAGCACGGCGGGTATCCGCTCAAGCTGGGCAAATACGACCTGCCGGACCTCAGGTAGGTTATCGCATGACCTCACGCGAATGCGTCCTCGCCGCCATAGACCACAGGGAACCCGACCGGGTCCCTGTCGATTTGGGGTCAAATCCCAGTTCGGGCATCTCTGCCACCGCCTATGCCCGCCTGCGGGACCACCTGGGCATCCAGACAGGTGGCACCTACGTCTACGATGTGGTGCAGCAACTGGCCCAACCGGAAGAATGGGCCCTGGACCGGCTGGGCATCGACGTGGTGGATCTGGGCCGTACTTTCAATACGAAAGAAGAGGACTGGTACGACATCACCCTCGTTTCGGGGGACAAAGCCAAATACCCCGCCTGGTTCCGCCCGGAGCAGAGCGCCGACGGTTCCTGGCTGGCCCGCCATAAGGACGGAACGGTAATCGCGCGGCAGCCGAACGGTGCCGCTTTTTACGACGAAACCTGCTTTCCTTGGGAAAATGACTGGCCTGCGGATTTTTCGGGCCTCGACGAGGCCATGGGCAAGGTCCTGTGGTCGGCACTTGTCCATTCACCCTGGGACAACGCGGGCAAACCCGGCTTCTGGGAGCGCCTGCGGGCCAATGCCCTCGAATTGCGCAGGACCAGCGATCGCGCCATAATGGTCGTTGTCGGTTGCAACCTCTTCGAATGGGGCACCTTCATCCGGCGCATCGACAACTTTCTGATGGACCTGCTGCTGGAGCCGGAAAAGGTGGAGGGCTTGCTGGACGCCCTGATGGAACGACACCTGGCAACCCTGGAAAAAGTGTGCAAGGCCGTTGGTGATGTGGCGGACGTCATCCGTTTCGGCGACGATCTGGGGACAGACACGGGGCCCTTCATGCAGCCCGACCTATACCGCCAGCTTTTCAAGCCAAGGCACCGCATACTATGCGATTATGTGCACGCCCACTCGGGCATGAGGACCTTCCTGCACTCCTGCGGTTCCATCGATCTGGTGATACCGGATCTCATCGAGGCGGGTTTTCAGGTGCTCAACCCGGTACAGACCAACGCCCGAGGTATGGAGCCCGAACGGCTCAAAAAAGATTTTGGCAAGGACGTTGCCTTCTGGGGTGGCGGCGTGGACACCCGGGTGGTATTGAACCACGGGACTCCTGCGGAAGTGAGGGCGCAGGTATTGGAACGCCTGAAGATCTTTGCTCCAGGTGGCGGTTACATTTTCAATACCGTCCATAATATACTGCCAGACGTGCCCCCCCGGAACGTGGTGGCCATGTTCGATGCGGTGCATGAATTCAATACGGCAGGGGCCTGATAACTCCCGGCTAAAGTTGCCTGGTTATGCGGTCGATTGTATTTTTTTTGTGGAAATGCTTATTTTTTTGCATTGCGGACGACCGAGTGTCGTTGTAGCATGGATTAGCTGGAAGGCAAGGAGCGTATGGTGGGCCAGGAAAAACTTGGTTTCGCTTTGGAGATGAAGGATGTGAGCAAGCGTTTTCCCGGCACGATTGCCGTGGACAACGTGAGCTTCGAGGTCCGGTCCGGGGAAGTGCATGCCTTGGTAGGCGAGAATGGGGCGGGTAAGTCCACCCTGATGAAGATGCTGGCCGGTTCCTTCAACGATTATACAGGGACGATCGAGATCAATGGCAAGGAAGCCCTGCTGCATTCGCCTTCGCTGGCGAAGAAGATGGGCATAGGCATGATCTACCAGGAACTGTCCCTTGCAAAGCCCATAAGCATCGCGGAAAACATCCTGGCCGGGCGCCTGCCCAGGAAGGGTTTTTTCGTCGACCGGAAGGCGATGCACACCGAGTCGAAATCCCTGCTCTCTATGGTAGGACTGGACTTGGATCCGGACCTTCCCATCGAGGATATCAGCCAGCACGAGGCCCAGTTGGTCGAGATCGCCAAGGTACTGGGTACCAATCCCTCCATACTGGTCATGGACGAGCCGACAAGCGCCCTTTCGAGGGAAGAGGTCGAGCGACTTTTCACCATCATCGCCAACCTAAAACAGCGAGGCATGGCCATCGTCTACATCTCCCACCACCTGCCCGAGATTTTCCGGGTTGCGGACCGCGTCACGGTCATGCGGGATGGAAAGAAGGTGGGCACCAGGGACATCAAGGAAGTGGGCCGCGAGGAGATCGTCCAGATGATGGTCGGTCGCTCGGTGAAGGAATTCTACAAACGCAGGGACCACAAGATCGGCGACGTGCGCCTTTCGGTGCGGAACCTTTCCCGTTGGGGCTTTTTCCACGGCGTGGACTTCCAGGCGAAGCGCGGCGAGATACTGGGCATCTGCGGTCTTTCCGGTGCCGGTCGGTCCGAACTGGCCCGTACCCTGGTGGGGCTGGACCCTGCCGACGAAGGCAGCATAGAACTGGACGGAAAGCCCATCAATGAAAGAAGCATGTCGCGCTTCATGGAAAAGGGCCTCGCCTACCTTACGGAGGACCGGAAATCCGAAGGTTTGGCCCTCCGGCTTTCTGTGGGCGAGAATACGCTGTCGGCCCTTGTTCCCCGGCTAGCATCCGGGCTGGTCTACCAGAAGAGGCGCGGTGCGGGGGTTGTGGAAAAACTGCTCAAGCAGTTGTCCGTGTACCCGCCGGATCCCGCGCGGACTGTTGGAAACCTTTCGGGCGGCAACCAGCAGAAGGTTCTCCTGGCCAAGTGGCTGGCGATCGAACCCAAGGTCCTCGTGCTGGACGAGCCCACCCGTGGCGTGGATATTGGTGCGAAAATGATTATCCACGATGCGGTGGAAAGCCTGGCCGAATCCGGCACCACCGTCATCCTGATCTCGTCGGACCTGCCCGAACTCGTGGGGCTCTCCGACCGCGTCATGATCATGCGCAAGGGACGCTTCATCAAGGAAATGAACTACGAGGCCTGCACCGAGGAAGCCCTGCTCCTGGCGGCCAACGGCGAGGAGAGCGCGTAATGACGACTGAAA
>Ga0172379_10002786_pt1 | contig 29750 bp, 29 predicted proteins | sample GrowelOW334metaG_FD_119756 | JGI IMG/M metagenome (GOLD analysis project Ga0172379, IMG submission 119756) | Groundwater microbial communities from an aquifer near a municipal landfill in Southern Ontario, Canada - Groundwater well OW334 metaG | ecosystem: Environmental > Aquatic > Deep...
TCTTTAGCACCTTTTAATATTTGAAGCGCGGAATGGCTACCAAGAGTAGCGATCGTTTGAGGTTTTATCATCACAGAAAATATTTTACACCATTTTTAAAGATTTGTAATCCCGGCCCAAATTCCGGCAATACCTTACCGTCTCTTAAAGATTGCTCCTTGAGATATGGCCAATTAGGAAGTTGAGTAAAGAACATCGCTCGCTCAGGAAGGGGCATTAGGCCAAAGATCCTTTTACTTTCATCGGTTATTCCAGCAATGTTTTCCAACGTACCTGTTGGGTTGATGTTTGAATATTTTAAAGCGACCAAATGTTTTTTATTTATTTTATCTAATATCTCTTTGTTAGCAAAGAATTTACCTTCACCGTGAGCAATGGGTAGGGTAATTTCTTTGATTCCGTTAAGCCAGGGAGTATCACTCTCAACTTTCAGGTCAAACCAACCGGTCGTGTATCGGGTTGATTCATTTGGAAGAAGGGCTGCTTGACGTTCACCGTATTTTTTATTAAGGGCCGGTACTAATCCCAAATTAACCAAAACTTGGAAACCATTACAAATTCCAATTACCAATCTGTCTTTTGTGACAAATTTTGAAATGTTTTCCCAAAGATGATTTCTTAGTTTTAGACCGTAAGCATTTCCGGATCCGGTATCGTCTCCATACGCAAATCCACCGGGAACGGCCATGATCTGGAAATCGTTTAACAGATTTTTGTTTTTGATAAAGTCATTAATATGAACTATTTGACCCTGACCTCCGGCCAGTTCAAAAGCGTACTTTGTTTCATCCTCACAATTTAGGCCGTATCCGGAAAGAACTAAAACTTTTGGCTTAATCATAGTTTTAAATTAAAAATTCTTAAACGTTGACTTATATGTTTTTTCTATTTTTTCGAGTGCTAAATCAACGACTGTTTTATTATCCAACCCTTTAATTATTAGCTGTTGATTATCTGTGACTTGACCGATTTGTTTAAATTGATTACCTTTCATAATATTTTCAAACTCTTTTTTATTTTTTGGATTAATAGTTACCAATATTCTACCCTGACTTTCAGAGAATAGGGCAAAGTCATTTCTGGAAATCGTTCCCGTCAATTTATTAAGAGAAATCTCAACTCCTAATTTTCCGGCTAAAGCCATTTTTGAAAGCGCAATCCCGATACCTCCTCGAGTAATACTGATCGCTGAACTGATAATTTCTTTCTTTGATGCTTGAAAGAATGATGAATATAATTTTTTATTTTTTAAACCGTTAACTTTGGGAATATAATTTCCAACTGATCTGTTCATGGCAAAATATTCAGACCCACCAAGTTCGTCTTTTGTTTCCCCAAGAATATATATTAAGTCACCAGGAAATTTTATATCGATGGAAATAGTTTTTAGAACATCCTCGATCAATCCCATCGATGAAATTAATAGTGTTGGCGGAACTGATATTTTTATTGAGTTGCCTTTTTCATCAAAACCCTTAAAATCATTAAACATACTGTCTTTTCCCGAAACGAAGGGAGCCTCGTAAATCTTGGCAAAATCATAACAAGCTTGGGCAGCTTTTTTTAGTTGATAAAGTCTTTGTGGATCGTTAGAGCTACACCAACAAAAATTATCAAGCAAGAACATCTTATCAACATCAACTCCGGTGGCCACTAAGTTTCTGATCGCCGTATCAATACTGGCCCCCGCCATTTGATAGCAATCAATCTCACTGTAAGAAGGGTAGAGTCCTTGAGATATGGCAACCGCATGAGAAGAATTGAAAATTGGTTTTATAACTGAAGTTTCGCCGTTGACTTTTCCTTTACCTTGTAATGGTTTTATGACCGAATTTGCCTGAACTTCATGATCGTATTGTTTAGAAATAAAATCAAAACCAGTGATATTTAATCTTTGCATCATCTTTAGTAAAACATCATTAAGATTTTTTTGTTGAGGAATAATCGGTTCTTTAAAAGTCGATTTTACCGGTATCGTTTTCATCGGTCTAATTGGTAAACCATCATGAAGAAACTTCATGTCAATATCCATAATAGTTTTTTTATGATATTTAACAATACATCGATTACTATCATTGAATTCTCCGATGATCGTAGCTTCAACATCACGACTGATCATCAGGTCCGAAAACTTTTTCCATTTATTTTTTGGGACGGCAAGGGTCATTCTTTCCTGAGATTCCGATATCCAAATTTTCCAAGGTTCAAGACCTGGATATTTTAAAGGAACTTTTTCCAAATTGACCAGACACCCGTTAGATTCTTTGGCCATTTCAGCGACCGAACAGGATATCCCACCGGCACCATTATCGGTGATACTGTTGTAAAGTTTTTGGTCACGGGCTTCCTTGACTATCGCGTCACTTAATTTTTTTTGAGTGATCGGGTCACCAATTTGAACGGCTCCGGCCGGACTTCCGGAAGTCAATGCTTCAGAAGAAAATGTAGCTCCATGAATTCCGTCCTGACCAACCCGTCCACCGACAACAACGATATAGTCTCCAGATTTGGCTTTTTTTATCATTGACGATTTTACCGGAAGTAACCCCATGGTTCCCACAAAAACCAAAGGCTTGCCTTGATATTTATTATCAAAATATACAAATCCTTGTGGAGTCGGGATACCGGAACAGTTACCTCCAGAATTAACACCGGCCACTACTCCGTCCACTATCCGTCTGGGGGAGAGTAAAGGCTGTTTTTTTTCCTTGTCACGGAAAAGGGGCGAAGATAAATTTGGATCGGCAAAACAAAATCCATAATAATTAAGAATTGGTTTAGCACCCATATCAAATCCGATCGCGTCCCGGTTAACACCGACGATTCCGGTGATCGCTCCACCAAAGGGATCAAGGGCGGATGGACTATTGTGGGTTTCGACTTTATGAGAAATAATATAATCTTTGTCAAATCTAAAGGCTCCGGAATTATCGGTAAAAACGGAAGTGCAAAGATCTCTTTTGCCTTTTTTATTTCTAATCTCGACCGTAGCTTTTTTTATATAGTTATCAAACAATCCGTTTTTTATTTCATCGATCGGGTCGGCAAAAATTGTATGATGACAGTGTTCCGACCAAGTTTGGGCGATCGACTCCAATTCAATATCGGTTGGATTTCTGCCTAATTTATCAAAATATTTTTTTATCGCTTTCATGTAAGAAAGGTCAAGAGCGAGAGGGCCGCGACTCGATCCGTCTTTATTTTTTATTCCTGATTTGCCGATTTTTGTTAGCTCTTCATCAGAAATATTTAGATCGACAATATCTACCTGATTTGCCGAAGTTAAACTTACCTGTGGAGCAATTTTATCCATTCCCTTATCTTTTAAGTAGTCTTTTTGACTTTTGAAATGAACTCTTTGGATCAAGGGATTTATCAATCCCTGACTGATCTTTAAAATATCTTTTTCATCAAGTTTACCGTTGATTAATAAAAGTTGAGAAGAGAAAACCCCTTCATCGCCAATAAATTTTATTTTTAATTGGTCTTTTATAATTTCTTTTACGGTATTAGCAACGTTATCAGTGACTCCGGGTAAATAACCGGTTTCTACGCCCCAAGAAAATTGCTTAACCAAAGTTGGTTGATTTATTTTGGAATCTTGATAAACAGGATTTGTTAGAGATGAGGCGATTTGTTTGAGCTGGCTTTGGTTTAGGTCCTTTTTGATAGTATAAACATCAACAAAAAATACTTCGTCGACATTTTTATTTATGTGATGAAGTTGATTTTTTTTCAATTTGGCGCGAGTATCGGGTATTCTTGAAATTATTTCTATGCGATTAATTTTCATGGATTATAAATTTTTATTATACAGAAATATTTATTCATTTTTTTCTTCTATTACATCGCTTACTTCATCCATTATTTCAGCCGCAAGTCGTCGCGGCATATATTCTTTTTCTACAAAAAACTTTTCATCACCTTTTCGTATTCTATAAACCACTCCTCCACGAACAAAATTACTAAATTCGGCCATACCAATAGCTACCAAAAAATCTTCAAATGATTTGAAATGATCATGTGTACTTCGCGACTGATCATGAAATATTTTTTCTGCAGCAATCCTGATTGATTGAATGTTCATAACATCACTAACAAATCTTAACACTTCACTTCTTAAAGGATCAGCGCCTTCAGATTTGGTTTTAAGGCCAACATTAGTAAAATGATGCGTATCCTCAACAGAGGTGGCTTTGCTAGTTGTTTCATGTTTAACAATAAAATCGTTCCATTCAGTTAAAACAGAATCTTGGTGTTTTGAAAATAATTCTTCAACAAATGTTTTAAAACCAATTGCGCCAATAGCTCCATTTTTTTCTGTAACATACGAAGCGATATTTTTACAGACAGATCTTAGTAATAGGTTTTCTTCTGGTCCATCATCAACTAACTGGATATTTGAATGTCTTTCTCTTAAATTTTCTAACATCTGTCTTTCCTGAGGAGACGCTTTTGAAATACTAACAACTATTGGATTATCTTGGGCTTCCTTTAAAATTTCATCGGCACCTCTTTTAACAAAGTTTGTTGGAGTATAGTTAACTTTTGGCAACAATCCAATTTTTTCTCGAATGTCTTTAGGAGGAAATGAAAAATCTTTTAAACCAATAAAATGAAAACCACTTTCCAAAAACAATATCTCTTTTTTGTGCGGTTGGCCTAATTTTAAAATTTTTACTTTTTCAGCTGACATATGGGCGTTATTTTAACATATTAATTATCGATAAATCAACACTTTTAAGTGATTTGACAATCAAATCAGCTTTTGAGAAGTTGTGATGTTTGGTAAATTTGTTGGGGACGGCGATGACTTTCATTCCGGCACTTTTTCCTGCGGAAACACCTGATTCCGAATCTTCCAATACCAGACATTCGGTTGGTTTTAAACTTAACCTTTCTGCGACTTTTAAATAAACATCAGGAGCGGGTTTCCCATTTACAACATCTTCGGAAGTTACAAAAACATCAAAATATGACAATATTTTTAACTTAGGAAAAATTACATTTATATCTTCTAAAAGAGACACTGTCCCTACAGCAATTTTGAAATTATTTTGTTTCAGCAATTTTAGAAGTTTACCTAACCCGGCCATTGGCTTTACAACTTCCAACTTTAATAATTTTTGATAATATTGTTGTCGTTTTTGTTTTAAAATATTTAGTTCTTCTTCAATTTGATATTGGACTTTTAGCTCTGCACAGTTGCCGGTTTTTCCAACGGAGTGAACGAGTCCATTGGTATTATAAATCGGTTTTTTGCCGTATTCTCTCAGAAGTAATTCAAAACCTTTTGACTGGATCGGTTCGGTATTCACCATCAATCCATCCATATCGAAGATAACCGCCTTAATCATATTTATCACCAAATATTAATCCGTTTTTGCCGATGTCTTTGCGGTATTGCATCCCTTTAAAATAAACAGCTTTTTTTCCAATATATTGATAAGCCTTTTTTATAGTTTCTTCCAGGGTACTTCCGGTGGCGGCAACCGATAAAACCCGACCGCCATTGGTGATGGTTTTTTTATCAACTTCCTTAGTACCGGCTTGAAAAATCTGGACATTATTATCTTTTATTTTTTCGATTCCGTGAATTTGGTCTCCTTTTTTATACTCTCCCGGATAACCGGCCGAGGCGAGAACTACACCAACGGAAAAGCCCTTTTTGAAAACTAATTCTTTATTTTTTAATTTATTTTTTTGTTGGGCAAGTAATATTTCAACCAAATCCGATTCAAGTTGTGTCATTAATGGTTGTGTTTCCGGATCACCAAAACGGCAGTTATATTCTAAAACTTTTGGTCCTTCGCGGGTTAAGATAAGCCCAGGATAGAGAATACCTTGATAGATGCATCCTTCTTTTACCATTGCTTTGATGGTTGGGGCAACTATTTCTTTTTCGATCTGTTTGATCAGTTTTTTATCTAAGAAAGGCACTGGGGTATAGGCACCCATTCCGCCAGTGTTTGGTCCCTGATTATTTTCGACTAATCTCTTATGATCTTGTGAAGGGAGAAAAGAAAGAAAATCTTTTCCATCAGTGATTACCATGAATGAAATTTCTTGACCATAAAGACATTCTTCAATAATTATTTTATTTCCTGATTCGCCGAATATTTTATCGACCATTAATTGTTTTAAAAAACTCTCCGCTTCTTTTCTGTTTTTACAAATCGAGACACCTTTACCTAAAGATAGACCATCGGCTTTTATAACCTGAGGATATTTTGCATGTTGTAGATACTTCTTGGCTTCATCAAATTTGTTAAAGGTAAAATATTTTGCTGTCGGGATTTTGTATTTCTTCATTAACTCTTTGGCAAAAGTCTTTGACCCTTCTATCTGACTGGCTTTTTTGGAAGGACCAAAGATTTTGAGTTTTTCTTTTTTAAATTCATCAACGATCCCCAAGACCAAAGGTGTTTCCGGGCCGACGACCGTTAGATCTATTTTTTTATCTTTGGCAAATTTTAAAAGTTTATCAATATCCGTGACAGCAATACTAATATTTTCACCAATTTGTTTTGTTCCGGGATTGCCGGGGGCAAAATAAATTTTATCCACTAAGGGAGATTGTTTAATTTTCCAACCCAGTGCGTGTTCGCGACCGCCCGAACCAATGATTAATATTTTCATAAATTTTTAATTACAAAGTTTAATTAACGCTTCAACATAAATTTTATTTTCTTTTTTCTTTAGTCTTGTGTAAAGACTTTCAATAGTGTCATTCGGTAATATTTTTTCAAAACATCGCCCAAGTACTTTACCAAAATCAAACTCATCTGATAGAAAATGAACTGTCGAGCCGGCATAGGTAGACTTTTTATCTAGAAAGTTTTGGATAGCGATATTAGTTAATTTGCCCCGATTCCAAAGTCCGAATGTATCGTCGGGATTTTTAACAACACCATCAATCGTATCAGGAATAAGACCAGGATGAAGATTAAGAATCTTATTTTTAAACATATCGATTAGCGATTGAGGAATGATTAATTTCCATCCAGCCAAAATAATCAAATCAATTTGATGAGTTTTCAATACTTTTGCTAAATCGTCTTTTTTATCAATAACCAAAGTGGAAATATTAGCTTTTTTTGCTCTTTGTAAACCATAGGTATTTTCCGAGCTACTTACGACCAAAACTATTTGGGCGGAGATTATTCCATTTTTAATAGCGTCGATAATTGCCTGCAAATTGGTACCGGTTCCGGCATCAGAAATTAAAACAGCCAATTTTTTCATAAATATTAATTAATGTTTTCGAAAACATCTTTCCTGAATCCACCCTCAACAGGCATCGGGTATTTTCCATCAAAACATGAGGTACAAAGTTTATTAGGTTTAATCCTTGAAGCTTTTCGTAAACCGTCTAAGCTCAAATATGCAAGCGAATCAGCGCCAATAAATTTTTTTATTTCCTTAATTGTCATATGAGAGGCAATTAGTTTATTTTTATCCGGAGTATCAATTCCGAAATAACAGGGATCGGTTACCGGCGGAGAACAAACGCGAATGTGAACTTTTTTAGCACCGCAACTTTTAAGCATTTTAACTATTTTTTTCATCGTTGTTCCACGAACGATTGAATCGTCGACAATAATGATTCTTTTGCCTTTGACTATTTCTTTTAATGGGTTAAATTTTATTCTCACCCCCATTTCGCGAATATGTTGTTCAGGCTGAATAAAAGTCCGGCCAATGTACCTATTTTTAATAAGAACTTCCCCGTATGGAATCCCGGAAGCTTTTGAATAACCAATAGCGGCCGATGTTCCCGAATCGGGAACGGCGACAACCATATCCGCGCCAATTGGAGATTCGTGAGCTAATATTTCTCCCGACCTTTGTCTGACCTGGTGTACTAATTGTTTGTCAAAAATACTATCAGGACGAGCTAAATATACAAACTCAAAAAGACAAAATCTTTTTTTAGAGGAGGGAATCTTTCCTACGACCCGTAAACCTTTTTCGTCAATAACGATTATTTCACCCGGCGCAATTTCTCGGATAAATTTAGCTCCAACCGTGTCCAGTGCACAAGTTTCCGAACAAACGATATAGGAACCATTTAATCGACCCAATACTAACGGTCGAAAACCAAAGGTATCTCGGAAAGCAATTAATTTATTTTTTGTTAATGCAACCATACTGAAGGCCCCCCGGAATTTATTAAATGAAGTAAGAATCTTTTCTTCCCAATTTTTGCCCTGCGAATTTTTTATTACCCAACCCATAATTTCAGTATCGGAAGTTGAAGATAATTTAACTTCGGGTGGTAGTTCCTTTGCCAAACTCATTGCATTAATGATATTTCCGTTATGGGCCAATGCAAAAGATTCGTCTTTTAAATCTAAAACAACCGGCTGGACATTACAAAGTTTATTACCCCCGGTTGTAGAGTAACGTGTATGTCCGATAGCGGCGAAACCCTTAAGAGAATTTATTTTTTCTTCATCAAAAACAGAAGAAACAAGCCCTAATCCTTTAACACTTTTCAGATTTTTACCATCGGTGATTGTAATACCCGCACCTTCTTGACCTCGATGTTGAAGACTATATAAACCAAAAAAGCTGATCCTGGAAACATCTTCACCGCGGCCGTAAATTCCAAAAATTCCACATTTATCTCTAAGGGGATTATTTGAAGGCTTTAAAAAAACCCGCTCTGGGCGGGTGCTTTTTTTAGCTGAGAAAGAATCATTTCTCATTAGAGTGAAATTATACGAAAACCAAATTGTTTTTGCAAGACGTAATTAATAATACATTTCCTGCCAGTGGGCGTCGACTTCGATATTTAGATCAAGAAAAACTTTTTTATTAATGGCCAAGGCAATTTCTTTACGGGCGTAACTGCCAATTTCTTTAATCTTTCTTCCGTCTTTTCCAATAAGCATTCCTTTATAACGATCATTAGTTGTTAAAATCCTTGCTTTTATATATGTCATGCCGTTTTTTCTCTCCATTACTTGATCAACAATAACGGTGGTTGTATAGGGGATTTCTTCTCCCATCATCAAAAATATTTTTTCCCTAATCAACTCTCCAAGAAAAATTTTGCTGTCCAAATTTAAGATAGGGTAGACCAAATCGGGTGGTAACTTTTCGGAATCAATATTTGCTTCAGGTAAATATTCAAAAATTTTATCAAGCAACGGCTTAACATGCATATTATTAATGGCCGATATTTGAAAAACATCCTTAAACTCTTCTTCCAAAAATTTATATTGAGGTAGAAAAGATTTTCCAGGATCATCAATCTTATTGATAACCAATATCTTAGGTCGATTAATCTTTCGGACTAGTCCAAGTACTTTACTTTCCTCAAAATCACGTTTTCTGGTCGAGTCAACCATGTAAATAACCAGGTCAACACTTTCGTTTAAGATCTGCAAAGTTTTTTCGTTGATCCTTTTTGAAAGAAAGTCCTTGGCTTTTCCCACAATTCCCGGTGTATCAACAAAGATAATCTTTCCCCGCTCCTCTTCGTATAGGGCTCTTATGGAAAATCTGGTCGTTTGTGGTTTTGGAGAAGTGATGGCCACTTTTTGTCCAATGACATTATTGACGAATGTTGATTTGCCAACATTAGCACGCCCGACCAATAAGACTTTACCGATTTTTATCATGTTATAATTTTAACAGAATATGGCGGGAATATCAGATAAAGACATAATTAGAAAGATTCGAGATGGGGAGATTGATAGTTATTCTCATATCGTCAAAAAATATACTACTTCGATCTATCGATACATCAAAGCAAAATTATTTGACAAAGAAGAGGTTGATGATTTAGTCCAAAACGTTTTTATTTCATTCTATAAGGCAATTGAAAAATTTGATGTGAAAAGGCCAGTTAAACCCTATTTATTTCAAATTGTTCAAAACGAACTCAAAATGTATTATAGATCAAAAAAGCCAACGGTCCAATTAAGTGAGGATATTTATCTTATCCACGATCGTAAGATAGATATTATTGACGATAGTTATTTGAATTATTTGAGTATAGATGAGAGAAAAATTTTTTCACATTTGAAGAAAGGATATTCCTATAAAGAAATTTCAAAACTAATCAAAAAACCCATAAATACGATAAAATCAATTGTAAGAAGAGGAAGATTAAAATTAAAAAAGACAATATGAAAAAACTTGAAGATAAAATCATTAAGAAAATTTATAGGATTGAAACAAAAAAAACTATCGGGCAAATCATCAGCGAGGTGTTCTTGATCGTACTTATTGTTTTTTCTTCAATGTTTATTTTTTCAGTTATAGTAGAAATTCTTAATGAACAGGCTTCTTTTGATTTGTTTGATTTTTTAAGAGATGATTTTGAAACAATTAAATATTACTTTTTAAATAATTCGTTATTATTCATTCAGGAATTACCACTTCCATTGATTTATATTTTAATAGGACTATTATTACTATTAATTTGGTTGGTTTATCTCTTAATTAAGAATTTTAATAAAATTAAAAATAAATTAATTTCAATTTATAAATTTTGGTTTAAATAATTGTGTTAAAAAAATATTCCCCAATTTTTCTGGTAATACTCTTCGCAGTTATTATTTTTACTTATTTACAAAAAAATAATCCGGCGATAAACAAATTATTAGGTTCAAAAAATGGAGAAAAAACAAAATCTGACGAAATTGTTATTCAGCCAACTAATAATATAAAAAAAACAATTGGTCAATCCGAAAAAATTTTTTTACAAGTTGACGAACCAAAAAACAATATTACAGTAAATAATCCAATAGTAAATATAAGTGGTAAAACAACTTCCAATGCTTATATTTTTATTAATGAACAGGAATTGAAAGCTGATGGAAATGGTAGCTTTTCGTCAGCAACAACTTTGGAAGAAGGAGAGAATTATATTCTTATAGTTTCTTCTGACGAATTAGGAAACAGCGTTGAAAAAGACATATTGGTTAATTTAGAGACAAAACAATAAATGCAACCTTTCAAGTAAAAACTGCATATATAGGGTAGAGAATATTAAAAATTAACATAAACGAATATGAAAAAAATATCATTAAGTATTATTATTTTTGTCTCGTATTTAGCAATTACTCCTTCGGTGTTAGCTCGAACTCCATTAAGAGAAAAAGTTATAAATACGATTAGAGAAACAGTTGAAGAAGGTAAAAAAGAGGGATCGAATCCTGCCTTTATAAGACAAGAAGTTAGAGAAAACATAAAAGAAGATAAAAAGGAAAATAAAATTAGCTTACTTGATAAAGTAAAAGATTTTATGAAAAAAAATCTTCGATTTGAGGCAAGGGTAAGAGGGGCTGTCACTATCGTTAGTTCTAATAATTTTTCTTTAACAGGAGAAGATGGAACGTTTCAAGTTAATGTCACCGATCAAACTAAGTTGTTGAGAAAATTTGGAGGTAAAAGCGCTTTAAGTGAATATTCGGTAGGAGACGAAGTTGTGGTATTCGGCAAATTTACCGATAGCACCAAGTTGATTATCGATGCAAAAACCATTAGAAACAATTCTATTCAAAAAAGATTTGGAGCTTTCTTTGGAAAAGTAACTGTTAAAAATAGTGATAATTTTGTAATGGAAACCTTGGAAAGAGGTACGCAAACAGTTTATTTTGGAACCGCTAAAATCGTTGATAGAAAAGAAACGAGCATTTCTTATGGTGATATTAAAGTCGGAGATAGGATTAGGGTTAAGGGAGTTTGGGATAAAACATTAAATAAGATCAATGAAGTAATTCAAATAAAAGACTTTTCAATCCCAGTTGTTGTCCCAACTCAAGCCGCCCAGAATTGAATTATTTAGTTTTGACCATTTGAAAAGACTAAAGCTGGAATGTCCGCGTATCTTTAAAAATTTTACTTCAGGGAGATCTACTACGCCGGCTTTTAACCAGATTTGAGCAACTAAACTACCGCAATAAACAGCCTTAACGGTTTTTTTAAGTTTCTTTGTTAAAAAGGCTAGTTTTGTTTTTGATTTTATCGGATCAAAATTAATCGCATAAAATTTTTTGATCAGTGGGATCATCGAAAAAGAATAAACAACAGGTTGATCGTCTACCATACCCGAATTACTTATTTCCTTGGCGATAAGACCAGCTTTTTTTATAATCTCGTGATCATTTATGGGAGGTGGACCAAAAAATATTTTACTGTAATCCCCATTTTTGAAGAGTTCAATATACTCAATTGCGGTGATAATCCTTAATCCCGATTTATCCGATTGGTTGTTAGTTAGTGGCCCGATTCCCAGCCCAATTGGCGGCGGGGCGGCATTAAGTAGTAAGGCATCGCACAAATTAAGATTAGCTTCGTCTTGATGGGGGATGATTGCGATATGATCAATATAGTCTTTTTCCCGAACGAAATAAACCGCCCAACCGGGTTTAACTTTAATATCCTTCGCCTTTTCTTTTAGATCGTCCCAAGACAAAAAATGAGTTGTTGATAGATCATCAAAGGAAATTTTTTGTACTTTATTTAAAAATGCTTCAAGCTTGTCATGAATAGAGGCGATAGACATAGTGTTTGATTACAAAGCATTATTATACAGTTGTTTTTAAAAATATATAATATTAGTATATTTATACTATTACGAATACAGTATTAGTAGTATTATGAACAAAAGTAACAAATTTAATGTTTTAACTGCCGAAGAAAAAGAGGTCATAGAAAATAAAAAAACAGAAGCTCCGTTTATTGGTGAATATGACTCATTGTTTGAGAGAGGTACTTATATTTGTCGACGATGTAATACGCCCTTATATCGATCGGAAGCTAAATTTCGTTCAGGTTGTGGTTGGCCAAGCTTTGATGAAGAAATAAAAGGGGCAGTGAAAAAAATTCCTGATAAGGATGGAGAGAGAGTAGAAATTGTTTGTAATAATTGTGGGGGTCACTTGGGACATGTATTTATCGGGGAACAGTACACGGAAAAAAATACCAGACATTGTGTTAATTCAATTTCATTACAATTTATTGCAGGTAAAATAGCCTAGAAATTTGACGAAATAATTGTCTTATATTGTGATATAATGTGATTCATTAATCCACCGATTTTTGATGGTGGTTTTTTTTATACTATGGAAATTCGAAACGTTGTTATTATTGCCCACGTTGATCACGGTAAAACTACGCTTGTGGACGCCATTCTTAAACAAACCCATACATTCCGTGATAACCAGAAAGAAATGGGCGAAACCTTGATTATGGATTCTAATGACCTTGAAAGGGAAAAAGGAATCACGATCTTAGCCAAAAATACAGCGGTTTTTTATAAAGATACAAAAATTAACATAGTTGATACTCCAGGTCATGCTGACTTTGGTGGTGAGGTTGAACGAGTTATTAATATGGCCAGTGGCGCCATCTTATTGGTCGACGCAGCCGAAGGGCCTCTTCCTCAAACAAAGTTTGTCTTGAAAAAAGCCATTGAAGCAAAATTGAAATTAATTTTGATCATTAATAAGATCGATAAAAAAGATGCTAGACCTAAAGAAGTTTTGGCCCAAGTAGAAGATCTTATTTTAGAGTTGGCTCTTGATGAATCGTTCCTTCACTTTAAGACTTTATATGCGGTTGGTCGGGACGGGAAAGCCTTTTATGAGCTTCCGGAAAAATATGACGGTAACAGTAAAGATAATTTAGTACCTCTTTTTGATACGATCGTCAAAGAAATAGAGAATAGTGCCACGGAAGAAGATAAGCCTTTTCAAATGCTGATCTCAACTTTGGACTATGACAATTATGTTGGACGACTTTGTATTGGAGAAGTTTCTCAAGGAATTTTGAAAAAAGACCAGCCGATCGTTCTTGTTCAAGATGATAAGATTATTGGTCAATATAAGGCTCAGAAACTATTCACTTTTGAAGGACTACAAAAAAAAGAAGTCAGCTGGGTAACTAGTGGAGACATTGTTGCGATTGCCGGAATTCCTCAATTAAATATTGGCCAAACTATCTGTGACCCGTCAAGTCCGATCAGTCTTCCATCGATCAAGGTAGAAGACCCAACGATCAAAATTACCATTGGGCCAAATACCAGTCCGCTGTCGGGTCGAGAAGGAAAATATTCCACTTCAAGGCAGATCAAAGAAAGGCTTGACAAAGAAAAGCAAACAAATTTAGGCCTTAAAATTGAACCAGATCCAGAAGGCGTCAATTACGTAGTTTATGGTAGGGGAGAATTACACCTGGCTATTTTAATTGAAACGATGAGAAGAGAAGGATATGAAATGCAAGTTTCAAAACCCCAGGTTATTTACAAAAAAATAGATGGGGTGGTCCAGGAACCTTTTGAAGAGGTAACGATCGATGTTGACAAAGACTATATGGGCATGGTGACGGAAGAGTTTGGAAAAAGGAAGGGAGAAATGGTCGACATGGTTACAACAGGGAATAACACAAGATTGATCTATAAAATTTCAGACTATAATTTACTCGGTGTCAGAAGTTCGCTTTTGACAAAGACCAGAGGAACGGCAGTTTTAAGTACCTACTTTTTAGGATATTTACCAAAAGGACAAAAGATGGAATCGTCAAGAAACGGTGCTTTGGTTGCAACAAAAGCTGGAATTACAGTAACTTATGGACTGGTCAAAAGTCAAAGTAGGGGAACTCTCTTTATTGGAGTTGGAGTACAGGTTTACGAAGGAATGGTCGTTGGTCTGGCATCCCGAGATATGGATGTTGAAGTTAATATAACCAAGGAAAAACAATTAACAAATAACCGTTCGGCTGGAGAAGGAGTATCCGAAGCATTAGTTCCGGCAACACCTTTATCTCTTGAGCAAGCACTTGATTTTATAAATGATGATGAGATGTTGGAAGTCACTCCTCTAAATATCAGAATTAGAAAAACATTCCTTTCCCAATCTCAAAGAAGAGTTGAAGGCCGTCGCGCTGATAGCATTCAGGAATAATTCTTTAATCTAAAAATCTAATTGTTGAAACAATATCTTTGAACTCTTTATAAGAAATGTTATCTAGCGAGTCGGTACTTTCATTAATCAAACCTCCGATTATATAATTAACCTTTCCTTCATAGAGATAAAGATAATATTTTGCCCCCTCAATTGCCTCAAATGGTTTTTTATTTACAAATACTTTTATTTTTTTATTATCTATATAAATATCCGACAATCTTTCATAAGTGAGAAATTGATCCATATTTGGAGCTGGCGGACTTATTGTTACTACTTTCTTCTCACCGATAAACATATTTTTTAGTTCGCTTATTTTTTCTTTGGTTTCTTGACTAGATTGGCCCTTAATTATGTTGATATAGTTATCAACTCCATGAGGGGTTTTAACTAATCTCTTTTCAAAGGATATCCCTGGATCACTCAGCTTATTGTAATAATAAGTATCCGGATAGTCTAAATAGTAATCGTAACTATCGCTCATATATCTTAACCAGCCTTGTTTATTAGGGGATGGAATTTTATTATTGGGTATTAGAGTTGGTGAAGGAATAAGAGTTGATCGATTATCCAATAAAGAACTGTCAAGTTTTTTTTGCGAATCCAATCCGAGGTTGAATGACAAAGTAGGAAGCGAGAGAAATAAAATTATTGCCAATATCTTAGAAAAAGCCGTTTCCTTAACAAAAAATTTTGCAAGCTTCATTATTTTATGATAGCAGAAAACAAATAATTCTTGTTACAAAAAAAACACTACCCTTCATAATAAATTTTCATCTACTATTTCCGGATAGTGTTAATTTAGTGAATTAATAGCTTCTTCGATCATCTCGAAATCCGCCACCTCCTCCACCTCTATTAAAACCGCCTCCACCTGGTCGCCTCTCTTCTCGAGGTCGAGCAACGTTAACGACGATTTTTCTTCCTTCAACTTCTTTTTCATGCATCTGTTGAGTAGCAGCAGCGGCTGCTTCTTCAGTTGCAAATGTGACGAAACCGAAACCTTTTGATCGTCCAGACATTCTATCTGTGATGATGACGGCTTCAGTAACTTCTCCAAATTGAGCAAATAATTCTTTTAAAGAATCATTAGTCATTGTCCAAGGAAGATTTCCTACGTACAATTTTTTAGTATCCATTTATGTTTTTCACCTCCTTTTGATTAAATATGAATGTTATCCAGAAGTTTACAAACTGAATTGTTTTCCAAGTGCAGTTTTTCTACCATACTGAATTAACTTTAATAAGTATATCATAAATAACATTTTTTACCATGTCAAATGGATTTTTACATTTTTATTAACATTATTTTTTTCAGCCGGTTTTCAGTAAAAAGATTATAATAACTTCATGAGAATCTTAGTAGTCGAAGATGAACATCGAATTGCCAATTCAATTAAAAAGGGATTGGAACAGGAAAGATATGCAGTGGACGTTACTTACACCGGTCCGGATGGATATGATCTTGCTTCAACGGAAGATTATGACGGAATTATTCTTGACATCATGCTTCCGGAAATGGACGGAATTGAAATATGCCGGCAACTAAGAAAAAATAAAATTCATATTCCTATTTTAATGCTAACGGCTAAGGGTCAGACAGAAGATAAAGTTAAAGGATTGGATGCTGGTGCCGATGATTACATGACAAAGCCATTTTCTTTTGATGAATTGTTAGCAAGGATCAGAGCTTTGACCAGAAGAAAAGGGACCGTAATAAATACGAGTTTATTTGTAGAAGATCTAAGTCTAGATAAAAAACAATATTTAGTTAAAAGAGGAAGTAAAGAAATAAAACTTTCCAGTAAAGAATTTTCTTTATTGGAATATCTAATTACTAATAAAAATACCATTGTTACTAAAGATCAAATCATTGCTCACATTTGGGATTATGATGCGGATATACTTCCAAATACAATTGAGGTATATATAAAAAACTTGAGAAATAAAATTGATAAACCCTTCAACAACAAAAAACCTCTTATAAATACGGTAAGAGGATTTGGATATAAAATAGGGAATTAAAACATATGTTCAACTCTGCTCGAATAAAATTGACCGCTTGGTACCTTTTGATCATCATGGTCATAAGCATTTCTTTTAGTTTGGTGATCTATCAGGGTTTGATGAGCGAGGTCCGAAGATTTTCAAAAATGCAAAAATTGAGAATCGAAAGAATTCTTCCACCGGACCCCATAGAGCTGTTTTCTGCCGACGACGATTTGATCTCGGAAATACAGCAAAGAGTGATAATTGAATTAGGAATCATTAATGTTTTTATTTTTATAACATCAGGAGCACTAGGATATTTTTTGGCGGGCAAAACCTTACGTCCTATTCAAGAAATGCTAGAAGAACAAAATCGATTTATCAGCGATGCGTCACACGAATTGAGAACACCGTTAACTGCTTTAAAAAGTTCGTTTGAGGTTGATCTAAGAGATAAAAACCTAACTGTGGATAACGCAAAAAAAACAATGAAAGCCAGTGTTGAAGATGTTAATAATTTACAAAAGCTTTCTGACTCTCTTTTACAGTTATCACAATATGAAAAACCACGTCAAAATGATAATTTCCAAACCGTTTCCTTAAAACAAATTATCAGTGAGTCGATAAAAAAAATTGAACCGTTAGCAAAAAACAAAAATATCCTAATAAAAAATAGTCCGTTTAATATTAATATTTACGGCAGTAAATATGGGTTGATCGACCTCTTTGTTATGTTATTAGATAACGCAATCAAATATAGTAAGGAAAGATCATCTATAAATATAGTTACAAAAAAAGTAGATCGTTCTGTTTTGGTTTCAATTGAAGACCAAGGGGTTGGGATTGATAAAAAAGATATTCCTCATCTTTTTGATAGGTTTTATCGATCCGATAAAGCCCGTTCGAAAAAAGAAGTTAGTGGTTATGGTTTAGGTTTATCGATTGCTAAAAAAATAGTCGACCAACATAAGGGATTTATAAAAATAGAAAGCAAATTGAAAAAAGGAACAACAGTGGTAGTTGGCTTACCTATTTACAGTTAAATTTCAGTATCGATTTGTATTATTCGAACAATAATTTATGAATAAAATAAAAAATTGGTTTCTGAAAATATCTTTAATAAAAAAAATTATTTTAATTGTTGTAATTTTAGCGGTTGGATACTTTGTTGTTTCAAAATTATTCTTGAATCAAACAGGTAAAGTTACGTATCAAACAGAGAAAGTTGCTAAAGGAAATTTAATTGTTACAGTTACAGGATCAGGGATAGTCGCATCAACTAATAGTAGTAATATAACAACAGAGGCAACTGGAGTAGTTACGAAAATTTATGTCAAAGACGGAGATGTTGTTAAGACTGGTGATAAAATTGCCGAACTTGAGCTAGATTTAGAAGGACAACAAAAATCTTCTCAAGCTTGGGCTTCGTATCAATCGGCTAAGAATTCACTCCAAACCGCCAAAGATAATCTTTTTTCGACTCAGGCAGACCTATTTACTAAGTGGCAAAGCTACTATGATTTATCTACAAGTTCAAAATATGAGAATAGTGATAAGACACCCAATACTCCTGAAAGGCAGTCACAAACTGAATTCAGAATTTCTGAAGATAACTGGTTATCATCTGAAGCAAAATATAAAGCCCAACAGAAGGCGATTGAACAATCTCAATCATCTCTTAATTCAGCTTGGTATTCGTATCAACAAGCCTCTCCGATTATTTATGCACCAATTTCAGGAACGGTTTCAGGGTTATCATTACAGATTGGTTCAGTTATAAATTCTCAATCAAGTAGCAATACTTCTGCAACAACTAATAAAATTGCAAATATAAAAACTGATGCACTCCCTACTTTATCAATTAATTTAACTGAAATTGACGTTCCCAAAATAAAGATCGGCGATAAAGCAACGATTACTTTTGATGCTTTTTCTGAGAAAACTTTTACCGGAAAAGTTATTTCTATTGATATGGTTGGCTCAGTTTCATCTGGAGTAACAAATTATCCAACGGTCATATTGCTTGATACAAAATCAAATACAATATTGCCTAATATGGGAATTTCAGCGAACATAATTACCAACACAAAAGACGATGTATTATTAATATCTTCATCAGCGGTAAAAAGCGATGATAGTGGAAATAATTATGTCCAGATTTTAAAAAACGGAAAACCGGTTAATCAAAATATTGAAATTGGTTTATCATCAGATATTCAAACAGAAATTACTTCCGGACTTCAAGAGGGAGATGTAGTGATTACCACAACTTCAACCGCAACTACAACAAAATCTTCAACTAATACTCAATCGGTCTTTGGTGGTTTAAACAGTGGGAGAAGACCTAATTGACAATATGATAAAAGTATCAAAACTTTCAAAGATTTATAAAATTGGAGAAGTTGAAACAGTTGCTCTAGATAATGTTTCTTTTGAAATAAAAAAGGGAGAATTTGTAGCGATTATGGGGCCATCAGGATCGGGTAAATCAACATTAATGCATATTTTAGGTGCTCTTGATTTGCCAACAAGCGGTCAATATATCTTGGACGGAGAAAATGTATCAAAATTAGATGAAGACCAATTAGCCGATATAAGGAATAGAAAAATTGGCTTTGTTTTTCAGTCATACAATCTTTTACCGAGAACAACAACGATGCAAAATGTCATGCTTCCGATGAGCTATGCAGGAATAGTAAAAATAAAAAAACAAGAAATCGCTAAAAAATATCTGGAAATGGTTGGTTTAGGTAATCGGCTTGAACATACAACTAATCAACTTTCAGGCGGTCAACAACAGAGGGTTGCAATTGCTCGAGCGCTTGTAATGAATCCTGCAATTTTACTGGCAGATGAGCCGACTGGAAATATTGCTAGCGCCCAAGCTGAAGAAATTATGAATATATTTAAAGATTTAAACAAGCAGGGGCACACAATAGTAATGATTACCCATGAGCCTGATATAGCCAATCATGCAAAAAGGATTATACATATTAGAGATGGGAAGGTAGAAAAAGATGAAAAAGTTAAACACTAAATATGCAGGACCTATTTGAAACTATTCTTGAAGGCCTTCGAACTTTAACTCTTAATAAAATGAGGACGGGACTGGCAATCCTCGGAATAGTTATTGGTATTGGCAGCGTCATCACACTCATTTCTTTAGGACAGGGAAGTCAAAAGTCGATAGAGGATCAGATTCAATCGCTTGGAAGCAACCTATTAACCGTTAGTCCTTCACGGCAAAGCAGTGGAGGAATTATGGGGGCACAAGGAGGGAACACTAGTTTAATCTTGGCTGATGCAAAAGCTATTGAAGAAAAACTTTCCTCGACTTTAGTAAGTAAAGTATCTCCTGAATATTCAAGTCGTTCACAGGTGATAGCTGGTCGGAACAATACTAATGTCTCAATTGTTGGCGTTTACCCACAATATGCTGAAATAAAAAAAATAACAATGGAAAACGGAGTGTTTATTACAAATAGAGACAATGTTTCAATGGGTAAAGTAGCTGTTTTAGGACCAACAACGGCAACAGATTTATTCGGAGAAACTAATCCTATTGGAAAAACAATTAAAATTGGAAGTCAAACATTAAAAATTATTGGAGTAACAGTTTCAAAAGGCGGATCAGGTTTTAATAATCCTGATGATATGATCTATGTTCCTTTAACTACCGCTCAAAAACAAATCTTTGGAAAAACTAATTTAACAAGTATTTCAGTTGAGGCAAAATCTAAAGAAGTAATGGTGCAAGCTCAAGATGAAATCGGATATTTATTACTTAATCAACATAAATTAAATACTCCGACTGATGCTGATTTTATGATTATGTCACAAAGTGATTTATTAAGTACAGTTTCTCAGGTTACCGGAACCTTAACCGCATTACTTGGAGGAATTGCCGCAATCTCACTTTTAGTTGGTGGAATCGGGATTATGAATATAATGCTGGTAACCGTCACTGAAAGAACTAGAGAGATTGGTCTTCGAAAAGCATTAGGCGCCAAAAAGAAAACGATCATTACTCAATTTTTAATTGAATCCATCTTATTAACGTTTATTGGAGGTATATTTGGAATGATCTTTGGATTAGCGGCTTCATTTTTAATATCAAAAGTTATGAATTTAGCTTATGTAATTTCATTCTCATCAATAGCTTTAGCAATTGGAGTTTCAAGTCTAATAGGAATAGTTTTTGGACTTTATCCGGCACGGAAAGCAGCAAATTTACAACCGATTGAAGCATTGAGATATGAATAAAACAGTTAAACGGTTAAAACTTAAACAGTTAAAAAAACTTTTAAAACTTTAAACATTAAACGTTTATTAGTTTAGTGTTTAATAGTTTTTTTAGGTTTTGACAGTTTAATACTTAACAGTTTTTTTAGAAAGGTGGTGATAATATATGAAAAATAATTATTTAATAACAGCGATTCTAGTTATCGTTTTTGCCGGGGCTGGCTTTTATGGAGGTATGAAATACCAACAAAGTCAGAGAGGCAATTTTTCCGGACAATTTGGGAATGAACAGATACCTATGAGAAATGGAAGACAAGGAAATACAGGGGTTAATGGTCGAGGAGGATTCCGTCCAGTGGCGGGTGAAATTATTTCAGCCGATGATAAATCGATAACCGTTAAATTACAAGATGAGAGTAGTAAATTGGTATTAATCAATTCAAAAACCGTAGTAAATAAAGCACAAGTCGTTGATAAGACCGAGCTCAAAGTCGGAGAGAAAGTATCAGTTTTTGGAAGTGAAAACACTGACGGATCTGTAACAGCTCAAAATGTTCAATTAGGACCAGTTGGCGCCACAGGAATAAAATAAATTAAAAAATATCAGCGGTTGAAATTAAATATTAAAGATACTAAGATGTTTATCCAATGAACAGCTCAGAATTGTTCGTTAAATGTTTGGAGAATGAGGGAGTCAAGTATATTTTTGGAGTTCCGGGTGAGGAAAATTTACGACTGCTTCAAGCGATAAAAAATTCTTCGATTGAATTCGTTGTTACTCGTCACGAACAGGCGGCTGGTTTTATGGCGGCTACCATTGGAAGACTGACTGGTATACCTGGCGTTTGTTTATCCACGCTTGGACCGGGGGCAACTAATTTGGTGACCAGCGCTGCCTATGCTCAACTTGGTGGCATGCCGGCCTTATTTATCACCGGCCAAAAACCGATAAAAAAAAGTAAACAAGGTAATTTTCAAATAATCAATACGGTTGAGATGTTTAAACCGATTACCAAATTAACCAAGCAGATCATTAATGGGGAAATGATTCCAATGATGGTTCGGGAAGCATTTCGGCTGGCAAAGCTTGAAAGACCCGGGGCCGTTCATCTTGAGCTTCCAGAAGACGTGGCAGAAGAAAAAGTAACAGGTATACCTATGGTAAATCAACATACCCGTAGGCCAATTGCCGAAGAAAAAGCTATAAAAAAAGCCGTTGAATTAATAGAAAATTCAAAACGTCCCCTTGTATTAATTGGCGCCGGAGCTAATCGTAAAAGAACTTCACAAATTTTAACTGAATTTATAGATAAAACCGGTATTCCTTTTTTTACCACTCAAATGGGTAAGGGGGTTGTGAATGAAAAACACTTACAATATTTGGGAACAGCTGCCTTATCTGAAAATGACTATATTCACTGTGCAATAAATAAAGCCGACTTAATCATTAACATTGGCCACGATACGCTTGAAAAACCACCCTTTATCATGGACGTAAACGATAAAAGAACAGTAATCCATATTAATTTTTTTCCGGCGATCGTTGATCAAATATATTTTCCTCAACATGAAGTAGTTGGGGATATCGCGAATACGGTGTTTCAAATAGGCGAGTTAATAAAAAAACAAAAAGTGTGGGATTTTTCTTATTTTTATAAAATGCAAAAATATTTAAATTCCCATTTTCAGTCAATAACAAAAAAAGAGCGGTTTCCGTACACTCCTCAGCAGATTGTAAAAATCATAAGACAGAATATGAAGGAAGAAGATATTGTAACTTTGGATAATGGTATGTATAAAATCTGGTTTGCTCGAAACTATCACACATTGAAACAAAATACTTTATTGTTGGATAATGCCTTGGCCAGCATGGGGGCGGGGTTGCCATCGGCAATAGCAGCAAAGATTGTTTTTCCGGAAAAGAAAGTCGTTGCAATATGCGGTGACGGAGGATTTTTAATGAATTCTCAGGAGTTGGAAACTGCCAATAGGCTTAAATTAAATTTAATTATTATTATTCTACGTGATAATGGGTTTGGCATGATCAAATGGAAACAAAGATCAATGGGCTTGGATGACTTTGCTTTAAGCTTTGGAAATCCGGATTTCAGCACATTAGCTAAATCGTATGGTGCTATCGGTTACCGAGTTACAAAGAGCGGTGACTTAGAAAAATATTTAGAAAAAATTTCCAATAAAAAAGGAATTCATTTGATCGATGTTCCAATAGATTATTCCGACGACTATAGAATTTTAGTCAAAGAATTACAGGAAAAAACATGTTTATTATAAAGCGTGATACCAAATTATTATGAAAAAAATATTTTCGATTAACCCGGCCACGGAAGAGACATTAAAAGAGTATTCTTTGCTGACAAAAGACGAATTGGAAAATAAAATTCAATTAAGTTTACAAGCGTTTGAAGCTTGGAAAAAAAGATCCTTTGCCAAGAAAAAAATCCTTTTAAATAAAGTCGCCGCAATTCTTCGACGTGATAAAGAAAAATTTGCCAGGACAATAACATTAGAAATGGGAAAAACGATCAAGGAAAGTTTGGGAGAAGTGGAAAAATGTGCTTGGGGCTGTGGATATTTTGCCGAGCAAGGTGAAATAATGTTGAAAAAAGAGATCATTAAAACTGAAGCGACGGAATCATATCTCCGTTTTGATCCGCTCGGTCCAATTTTTATCGTTATGCCTTGGAACTTTCCCTTTTGGCAGGTTTTTCGCGTCAGTGTTCCGGCACTGATGGCAGGCAATGTGATCCTTTTGAAACATGCTTCAAACGTTCCTCAATGTTCTTTTCTTATTGAAAAAATATTTATTGAAGCAGGCTTCCCAAAAGGAGTTTTTCAAAGTTTGCTTATCGATCCTTCAATGAGCCAAACTGTGATCAATCATAAAAATGTCAGGGCAGTATCATTAACTGGCAGTGAAAAAGCTGGAGCAATTGTTGCCGCAACAGCAGGAGCTGTCATGAAAAAATCGGTTTTAGAATTGGGAGGGAGCGACCCCTTTATCATCTTAGATGATGCTGATGTGAAAAAGGCCGCCACGGTTGCTACATCAGCCAGGCTAAACGTAACTGGACAGGTTTGTATCGCTGCTAAACGTTTTATTGTTCAAGAAAAAATTGCCATCCAATTTGTTGCCGAATTGACAAAACTATTTTTATTAAAAAAAATTGGTAATCCCTTATTACTCGATACTGATATGGGGCCGCTATCTAGTCGAAAGATCCTAGAAACTATTGAAAAGCAAGTTGAAGATTCGGTAAAAATGGGGGCAAAAATCGTCGTTGGCGGAAAGCGACTAATTGGCAAAGGGTATTTTTACCCACCTACAGTTATCACTAATATTACTTCCAAAATGCCGATTTATACCGAAGAAACCTTTGGTCCGGTGGCAGTAATTATTATAGTTAAAGATGATATCGAGGCGATAAAAATCGCCAATGATACCCGGTTTGGATTGGGCGCTTCAGTTTGGACAAAAAGTTTAAAAAGAGCTCAAAAATTTATTGAAGAATTAGAGGTAGGGTCAGTATTTGTGAACTCGATGGTCAAATCTGACCCTCGATTGCCAATTGGCGGTACAAAATCATCAGGTTATGGACGAGAGCTATCTTCATACGGGCTCAAAGAGTTTGTCAATATTAAAACGGTGTTTGTTGAGTAGATATCTTCATATAGAATATAGGTATGGGTGAAAAAATTAACCTAGAGTTATTAAAAGGCTTAAGCTCGACAGATGTTTTAGAAAGATTTAAGCATGACGGCTATAATGAGATCCCTTCACAAAAACAACAGAGCACTTTAACAATTTTTTTAAACGTTGTCCGAGAGCCGATGTTACTTCTGCTTTTAGTCAGCGGATCGATCTACTTTTTTCTAGGGGAGACCCAAGACGCAATGATGTTGATGACCTTTGTCTTGGTTGTGGTCGGGATCACGTTTTATCAGGAAAGAAAAACAGAACGAGCAGTTGAAGCCTTAAGAAACCTATCCAGCCCACGTGCCCTAGTTATCCGTGACGGAGAGCGGATTCGGATCGCCGGTCGTGAAGTGGTTATCGATGACTTGGTGATTATAAGAGAAGGGGATAGAATCCCGGCAGACGCGGTCGTTATTGAAGCAAGTAATTTATTAGTTGATGAGTCGTTGTTAACAGGCGAGTCGGTTGCGGTTCGCAAATCCGTTTGGGATTATAAAACAAAACTAAATCATCCGGGAGGAGAAGATTTACCTTTCATTTTTTCTGGAACGATGGTTACCCAGGGTCATGGAATAGCCAAGGTGTTGTCGGTTGGGGCTAAGACGGAAATGGGGAAAATCGGCAAATCGCTTTCAATCATCGAAGAAGAAGACTCGCTTCTTAAAAAGGAAACAGGCTTAATTGTTCGTAATTTTGCTATCGCTGGACTTTTTCTTTGTTTGATCGTTATTGTCGTTTACGGATCAACCCGGGGTGATTGGTTACAAGGATTTTTGGCTGGGTTAACTTTGAGTATGGCGATGTTACCGGAAGAATTTTCCGTGGTCCTTTTGATTTTTCTAACTCTTGGAGCCTGGAGAATTTCCAAGAGACAGGTTTTAACAAGAAGGACCGCGGCGATCGAGACGTTAGGAGCAGCGACAGTTTTGTGTGTTGATAAAACAGGAACCTTAACTTTAAACAGACAAACTCTTCATGGATTTATGGCAGGCAATCAATATCTGGAAATTTCCGAAAATTTCAAAGTACTACCGGAAAAATACCACAGGCTTTTTGAATACGGAATACTCTCCAGCCAAAGAGATCCGTTTGACCCACTGGAAAAAGAAATAAAAAATAAGGGTGAGGAGTATTTAAAAGGGTCTGAACATATTCATGAAAATTGGCATTTAGTTAAAGAATATCCATTATCAAAAGAACTATTAGCTCTTTCGCACGTCTTTCAATCGCCAGATAATAAAGATTATGTTATTGCTGCCAAAGGTGCCCCTGAAGCGATTGCCGATCTCTGTCATTTTTCAAAAAAACAACATAACGATCTAATTAAAAATATTAAATTAATGTCTGGTAAAGGTTTAAGAGTTATTGGCGTTGCTAAAGCTTTATTTAATAAAAAGGACCTACCAAATATTCAACATGACTTTCCTTTTGAATTTGTTGGACTACTTGGGTTTGTTGATCCAATAAGAGCAGCCGTTCCTCAATCAGTCAAAGAATGTTACCAGGCCGGTATCAGGGTGATTATGATCACCGGCGACTATCCGGGAACAGCTCAATACATTGCCAGTCGAATAGGTTTAAAAAATCAAGGCAAATTTATTACCGGTATGGAACTCCAAAAAATGGATGAAAAGAACTTGAGGGAAAAAATAAAAACTATCAACATTTTTGCCCGGGTTGTTCCAGAGCAAAAATTATTAATTGTCAACGCATTAAAATCTAATGGTGAAATTGTGGCGATGACCGGGGATGGGGTTAACGATGCTCCGGCGTTAAAGTCGGCTCATATTGGGATTGCAATGGGGGAACGGGGAACCGATGTTGCCCGAGAAACAGCCGACCTAATTTTATTAAATGATGACTTTTCTTCAATTGTTCAAGCGATCCGTCTTGGCCGCCGTATTTTTGATAATTTAAAAAAAGCCATGGCCTACATTTTTGCTGTTCATATTCCAATAGCTGGAATGTCGCTTTTACCAATACTTTTTAAATTGCCGATAGTTTTGTATCCTGCCCATATCGCTTTTTTGGAATTGATCATCGATCCATCCTGTTCAATCGTTTTTGAATCAGAGAGGGAAGAAAAAGATGTGATGAACCGACCACCTAGGAATCTTAGATCCCCACTTTTTGGTCGGGAAACTTTTTTTACCAGTTTAACACAAGGTTTTAGTATTTTAGCAGTTGTCTTTATTGTCTTTTTGTTATCGATAAATAAAGGAGCCAATCACGACCAAGCCAGATCTTTAGCCTTCATTAGTTTAGTGTTAACCAATTTACTTTTGATTGTTACCAATTTATCTCAGTCCAATCATTTTATTGACATTCTTAAGGAGAAAAATAAGGCTTTATATTGGGTACTTGGATCAACTTTTATATTTTTGATCCTTGTTTTTTACATTCCATTTTTCCGAAATCTTTTTCATTTTACCAATCTTCATTTTAATGATGTGTTTATGGCGGCAGGAATCGCTTTGGTTAGTTTGATCTGGTTTGAAGGAATAAAAAAGATAAAGATGAAAGCGAATTACCAAAAGTAATTACTTTAAATATTTATTAAAAAATTCTACCGAACGGTTCATCGCGATTGAAAATGACGGTTCGGAAATATTATGATCAGCTCCCGGATAGGTATAATATTCAACGGTTTTTCCCGCCTGTTTTAATTTATTGAATAGCGATTCCGAAAATGCCGGTGGGACTTCTTCATCATTTAAACCCTGATGCAATTGAATGGGAACGTTAATATCTTTTACAAAATTTGTCGGATCAATCTGGTTCCAAAATTCCGGATTTGTTTTGGGAGTCCCATATTTTTGGACAAGATTTTGTCGAAAGTTATTTCTTAAAGCCATTTCTGTTGGTGGAGGTCGATAAGGAACCTTTCGTTGCCAATTATTCATCAGATCGTCATAAGATCCAACCACCCCGCCCCAGATCACGGCCGCTTTAATCCCGGTTTGATCAACGACTAAATCACGTAAAGTAATATTACCGCCCAATGAATGTCCCCAAAGACCAATTTTATTTTTATCAACTCCAGGATACTTTTTTATCGAGGCAATCGCATTTAGGTCGTCGATCGCATAAGCTGGTGAATAATAGGCGCCTTCAGGCTTACCCTCGGAAAGCCCATTTCCTCGATAGTCTGGTTTAAAAACGATATAACCATTTCTGGAGAAGGCATCGGTGTAGGCGATGTATCTTTCGGTAGTTCGGTAAACATCCGGAGGAATATATCCATGATTAAAAACAATAACAGGCCACCCATTTTTTGGAATTGTTCCATCTGGGATAGTTAATAAAGCATAGATCTTTAAACCATCTGATAAATATGAAGTAACATATCTCTTATAATTGTTTCCCGATTCTAAAGCTTGTTCGACAATAATATTACTGCCGGGATAAGATCTTTTTCTCATACTTTCGATCGAAAGTTGATTCTGTATTACGGTAGTGGTTACTGTTGGTATATTTGTACGGCTTGAAATCGATTTCTTTTTCTCACTCAAAAAAATAACAGCTATGTAAATAGCTACTAACAAGCAAATAAAATAAATAAAATATTTTTTTATATTTTTTTTGTTTGATAATAATTTTTTCTTAAAAAAACCATATATACGATTGCAATATACAAAATCATAATAAATAATTTTACAAAACTAAATTCCCGCTCAATTCCAAAAAAGCTTTTCATCATGTGACCAATGAGACTGCTCTTATGTGGCAAAAAGTTTAGTGGAAAAGACATAATTTTTGCTAAATCTATGTCAAAACCGTGTTCCAATAATTCTGTTACGCCATTTTGAACTAATGAAGCACCAAGAATTACAATCATATATTCGGTGTATTTAAATACTTTTTCAATTGAAAATTTTACATAAGCAAAAAAAGTCATTACTCCAACGATTGAAGCGGAAACGAAACCCAACATGAGACCAATAAAATTTTGAATAAAAACAACAAAGAGGGAAGTGCTCGCAGTAAAAAGAGCAATTTCAAATCCCTCCCTGATGACTAAAAAGGCAATAGTTGAGAATAAAGAAAAATCAAAAACTTTTTTCTGTAATTTTTGTTGAACTTTAATTAAAGTACTATTACGACTGCGTTGAATGACATCATGTAAGGAAAAGACAACATAGGCAATGAACAAACCAGAAAATATCATTAGATAGCTCTCAAGTAGCTCAGCATTTTTTTCGGTTAAGATACCATGAACTTGATTTGCAAAAAAATAAGTTAAAGTTGTAAGCAAAAGGGAAAAAATAATTCCAATTGTTGCGGCCAAGCCAATTTCGAACTCTTTTTTAAGATTTAATTTTCTTGAAATACCTAAGAATACTCCAATAATCAAAAACGCCTCTAAAAACTCTCGAAAGGAAACAATAGCTGTGGTAATCATAGACTAACTAATACTAATTCAGTAATAGTAATATTATAGCGGATTATTTTTTTTAACCAAGGTCTCTTTTTTTTCTTTTGTTAATTTCTTGATCTCAAACTCTCTCTTTAAAACTTCGTTAATAGTTTTATACTTTTCAAAATAAACCAATTTCACCGGACGTCGAGCACGCGTATATTTGGATTTTGAATCGTCGCTATTATGTTCTTTTATTCGTCGTTGGAGATCTTTTGTTTGTCCACAGTAAAGCGAGTTATCCGAACAGCGAAGAAGATAGAGATAGTACATATGGATTATAGACAATTATTGTATCAGATATTGTTGCAGCATTGCTTTAGCTGATGCCGAATGATCCGCTGGAATCATTGCATCCTTTGTATGAAAACCGTTTGAAGCATCAGTTCCACAATATTTCAAAAGAGTTCCATCGCCTCCCGGATGTGAGCCGAAAAATGATGTTATGTCGTAAAGTTGGCCGTCA
>Ga0172379_10002787_pt1 | contig 29750 bp, 32 predicted proteins | sample GrowelOW334metaG_FD_119756 | JGI IMG/M metagenome (GOLD analysis project Ga0172379, IMG submission 119756) | Groundwater microbial communities from an aquifer near a municipal landfill in Southern Ontario, Canada - Groundwater well OW334 metaG | ecosystem: Environmental > Aquatic > Deep...
AAATTTTTCATTTTCTTGCGCTTTTGGCAAGGGTCTATAATGTCCAGAATGGATTTTTAGCTTATTAACCCAGTTTCTCCCTCGAAATCACTCAAAAAAAGTGTCCGAAAATGCGCAAGTTTTCGCTTTTTTTCGAAAGTACAAATACTTAATTTATGGACAGTTATGGCCGATAATAAGATATAAGTATAAAATGTAATTTATAGAGTTATTTTATGATGACAAAAATGGTGCCCCCTAATAAAAGCGTTTTAACAGTAATAATAATCTCAATTCTCGCAACAGCAGCCTGTGCAGAGGTGAGGCAGGAACAATTGGCTTCTCCCGCCACGGCTCAAACTTTTTACGACATCGGCTACGAACTTTACGCCTCCAAAGACGCGGATTTTTCCTCGGCGATGCAGGCGGTCATATTTCTTAATGCCGCAATCAATCTCGACAGCAGAGCAAATTATGTGCTCGGCGACATAATCAATATCGCCTGGCAATATCCGGACAGGAATTTTTCAGATGTTGTGAAACTTGCGTTTAACCAGTATATCGACCGCTCAACAGACCTTGAGATAGCATCAAAAGCTGTCGGGTATCTTTTGGAAAGACTCGACAACCGAGAACAGCGAGAGCAATTGCTGACGGTTATAGCCCAGCAAATGACCTCTAAAAACGCAATGTTCGCATCCGATGTTCTGGCTCAGCTTGGTTTTTTAAAGGCTGAAACCGCTGATGCCAATGATGCTCAAGGTTATCTGATGCAGGCGTTTGCGATGAACAAGTATAATCGGCTTGCCTTTGCCAAACTTGCGGAGCTTTCTGAAAATGGCGGTCAACCTCTGCCCGACATAGTCTACATTCAGAATTTTCGTTATGCGGTAAGGTCGAATCCGCTTGATTTTGATTCTGCGTTTTCGTTTTCGCGGTACTGTCAGGCTCTCGGCCTTTATGCTCCGGCATCGGCAGGATATAAATATTGTGCGGAATTGTCCAAATATGCCGGCGGTAAAGATTCAGCGGAACCCGCGCTGTGCAGGCCGTGGATACTTAGCTGTTATAACGCCGGTCAATATGACAAATGCCGGGATATTCTATGGCAGGTTCGCAACGGCGGGGTTTTTGATGTACAGGTTGAGGCTTTCGCGGCAACTGCGGCTAAAATGGCCGGAGATGAGCAGACAGCCAAGGCGATACTCGATGCGATGGAGGCCAGAGCAAATAAAATTCTCGCAGGCGAATTGAAGGTTTCAGCAGGTGAAACTACCGATTATGCGTGGTTTTACACGTTTGCCGATGATTCACCCAATCCCGACGATATGCTTACATGGGCGACAAAGGCTTATGACAGCGACGCTAATTCAGCCATCGCTGCTTCGCTTTTTGCTTATGCGCTTGTAAAGAACAAACAGTTTGATATTGCCAAACCGCTGCTCGAAAAAATAGGTATTACGCTGCCGTCGGCAGGTATGGCCAAGGCTGAACTTCTTATACAAAGTCAGGACAGCAATTCCGCTGTCGCAATACTTAAAGGCGTTGTCGCTTCTGCGCCGGGCAGTTTTGAGGCGAAAAAAGCAGCGGCAAAACTTAAAGAGCTTGGCTCGGAATATATATCGCCGGTAAATGTCGATGTGTTTAATTCCGCTTTGGCAGGCGATTTCGGCCAGAAATTTTTCAGCCAGTTTGTTGAGCCCCAGAAAATGATTGGGTTTGAGTTTAAGATGCAGGGGGCGACGTTTTCTTACGGCAGCGAAATAAAAGGCAATCTCGTGGTAGTGAATAACTACACCGAGCCGATGATTGTCAGTCCCGATGCTATGGTAAAGGGCAACATAAGGATTGATGCTCGAATCGCAGGCGATTTAAACGAGCAGATACCTGCTCTGATTACAAAGAGAGTTCGTCCATCGTATGAAATCAAACCCGGCAGCGCTTTGTTTATTCCTGTTCGTCTTGATACCGGCAGGGTGAGGGAAATTCTCGAAAGCTATCCGCAGGCGGAACTGAATCTTGAATTCATCGCATATCTTGACCCGCAGATGTCGAAGGATGGAAAAATAACTAATTTGCTCAAGACATCCCCGGCACGGATAGTTTTGAAACGTCGTAAACTTGACCTTAATACCCAATATCTTCAGCAGAAACTCGATGCGATAAAGAAGGGTCATCAGGGTCAGAAGATGCAATCCGCCCAATTGTTCGCCGGGCTTTTGACTGAGCAGCAGAAATTGAGACAGAACGGCACTTCATACAAATTTATATATGCCGAGCCGGAATTGCTCAGTTCGGCGCTGGCAAGATGTCTGGTTGAGAATGACTGGGTGCTGAAGGTGCAGACAATGGCGGCTATGCAGATGCTCAAGCTTGATTATCGAATGACAGAGGCAGTCTCGAAGGATTTGCAGAATCCGTATTGGCCGGTAAGGCTGATAGCGGTGTTTATTCTTGCTAAAAACCAGCAGAATTTTACGCCGGTTTTGGCCTGGACGCAGCAAAACGACCCGCACCCGTTAGTGAGACAAATGGCTTCGATTCTTGCCGGCGGCAGCGGTCTTGACGAGCCTAAGACAAATCAGCAAACTGATATTCAAACTTCTGCAAAGAAAACACCGGAGATTGTTGATGGTAATAGCCTTTCCGAGCCTAATGCAAATCCGCAACCTGATACTCAAACTCCTGGGCAGAAGGTATCGGATATTGCCGATGGCAATGGCATTGGCGAGCCTAATGCAAGTCCGAAAACTGATACTCAAAAGCTTGTGCAGGACGCAAACGAAGAGAAGAAAAATTAAACATTTTTTACCCACTTTGTGTTTCTGGTATATCCCCAATCCTGTTGCGCCTTTTCAGAAAAGGAGTTATAGCGAAAGGGCATATTTTATTTAGTTTTAAATTAAACAAATTTTTTGTTGTAAAAGCACATTGTTTTTTGTACTATTCTCGCCTCAAATTGAATAATCCGTAAAACTTTACAATCGAGATGTTTTGAAAGGAAATTTTATGCCGGCAAAAGTAAATGAAGATAAATGCACCGGCTGCGAGGCATGCGTAGATGCCTGCCCGGCTGAAGCGATAAAAATGGTTGACGGTAAGGCATCTGTTGATGCTGATACCTGCGTTGACTGCGGCGTTTGTGTGGACGAATGCCCGGTTGAAGCAATTGAAATGGATTAACCTTATAGTTCGCTAATTACAAATTGCAAAAATAGTTGTGGTCCCATCGTCTAGGCCGGTCCAGGACACCGGGTTTTCAACCCGGCGACAGGGGTTCAAATCCCCTTGGGACTATTTTTTATAAGCCCTTGTTATGCAAGGACTTATTTTTTTTTATAAGCCCAAATACATCTCATATTCAAGAACATATTATTGATTATGATTTGATTTTTGATGGCTCGTCCAATATATCCATAATTGCAGTTGCACAGAAAACTCTATCGCGTTGAGCTTTATCTGTTTGAGATATTATTTGTTTTTCCTGCAGTAGATTGATTGCTCTCTGGGCGGTAGTAAAGGCAACATTTAAGCGTTCAGCAATTTTTTTAGCAGTCCAGAAAGGATTTTCAGCAAGCAGGCCAATAACATCGAAAAGTATTTTTGGTTTTTGGCCGGCAACTCTTTCACGCCACTTCTGAAGGAGCAAATTGATTCGTTCAGCCCTGCTTAAGGCATCCTCAGACATTCTTGAGATACCGTTAAGAAAATATTCTAACCATAGATTCCATTCGCTATTTTGGCTTACTGCTAATAACCTGTCGTAATATTCACGTCGAGTAGCTTCAAAGAAAGCGCTTAAATATAAAAGCGGCACTGCAAGAACTTTCCGTTCAATAAGAAAAAGAATGATTAGCAATCTGCCTATTCTGCCATTACCATCAAGAAAAGGATGAACAGCTTCAAACTGATAATGAAGCAATCCTGCCTGGGCAAGAGGGGGTACATTGGGGTTGTGGAGAAACTTCTCCCACTCTCCAAGGCAATCCATCAGCATATCAGGAGAGGGTGGAATGTAACTGGCGTTTTGCAATGTGCAGCCTGCCGGCCCAATCCAATTCTGACTTTTACGGAATTGTCCGGGAGTTGCAACATCGCCTCGTACACCCTCCATCAATTTTTCATGAATTTCACGTATCAATCTCAGTGAAAGAGGCAGAGAGCTAAGTCGTTGTACTCCATAATCCAAAGCCTTTACATAATTGCCAACCTCCTTCAGGTCATCCGGGCTTCGATTGACTGATGCTCCAGCATCATTAGCCAACAGTTCCCCCAAAGTTGCCTGTGTGCCTTCAATTCGACTGGATAGAACAGCTTCTCGCTTGATAAATGGCCTCATTAGAAGGTGTGGATTTGGCAGTTGTTTTCCTTCACCGGAGAGCTGGCCGATGAAGCGGTCAGCATCCGATAGCGATCTTATTAGCTGTGGTGTCCAGTTTATCTTCGGAGGTAACGGATATGGTAAAAACGACTCATACCCCACGCATTTAATATGTTTTCCTGATGGCTTTTTCATACATAGTATTGTATTACATAAATAATAATAAGCAATAACGTTATTTTTATATATCGTCAAAATGATAATAGTGAAATAGTTTAATTATCAGAATTTTTAATAAAACAAATAAATTGTATCTTCTATGTTCTTGGAAAATGCGTTTATACGCGTGTTATGACCGTTTTTGCTTGATGGAGTTATCATTTGCGTAAAGATATTAAAATTCCGTCTGTTGAAGAGTGTTTCCAGCTTCTTGCGCAGTGCCATGTGCCGAAACATATCATTCGTCACTGCCAGGCGACGGCTGGTCTGGCGGTTGAGCTTGCCGAAAAAATCGCCGCAAACGGCATTGAGGTTAATGTTGATTTTGTCCATCGGGCCTGCCTGCTGCACGATATTATGAGGGTCTGCGATTTTGCCAAGCCGCTGGAACATATATTCGATTCTCCCGCTAATGAAGAGGATTTGCAAAAATGGCGTGAGTTTTCCGAGCGGTACAAAGGCATTCGCCACGAACAGGCGGGCTATGAGTTTTTGAAAGATAAATATCCGGAAATCGCTCTTGCGATAAAAAAGCACGCTTATAAAGCTCTGATAGAAAAGGAAAACTGCCCGCAAACGATTGAGGAAAAATTAGTTTACTACGCGGATAAACGCGCAATGCACGACAGGGTAGTTTCGCTTGCCGAGCGGCTCGAAGAAGGCCACTGCCGAAATCAGCAGGCCAATTATAAAAACACGATTGATATTAGGTATGTCGATTCGCTTATTTTTGAGCTTGAAAAGGAACTGTTTCGATATGCAGGGATTTAGCCCTGATATAAAATTTTCGGAGCAGCCCCCTAATCACCCTCTTGACGGCAAAAATGTGTTGTATATAATTACCCCCCATCTATTTGTATAAAAACCATTGGCGGAGACTGATATATGATAAAAATTAAAGAGCTGCGAAAGACTTTTGGTTCTATCGTAGCGGTTGATGGCGTATCGTTTGAAGTTCAAAAAGGCCAGGTGCTTGGCTTCCTCGGTCCAAACGGCGCCGGAAAAAGCACAGTGATGAGAATGCTTGCCTGTTTTCTCAGGCCTGACGGCGGGACAGCAGAGGTTTGCGGATACGACATTATCAAAAATCCGATTCAGGTAAGGCAGAATATCGGATACCTTGCCGAGAATGTGCCTGCTTACAGCGATATGAGCGTTGGGGCGTTTTTAAATTTCATCTGCGATGCAAGAGGACTTGAGGGTAAAAAGCGACACGAATTACTCGACAAGGCTATTGCGATGTGCCATATTGCCTCGGTTTATCATCAGACAATCGAGACACTCTCGAAAGGTTACAAAAGAAGAGTCGGCCTTGCACAGGCTCTCATTGGAGACCCGAAGGTTTTAATTCTTGATGAACCGACGGATGGTCTTGACCCCAATCAAAAACACGAGGTAAGGCAGCTCATCAGTAAAATGACCGAAGAAAAATGCATTATCATTTCGACGCATATTCTTGAAGAGGTCGAAGCGATATGCACAAGGGCGATTATTATCGCTAAAGGGAAAATTCTTGCTGATTCCACTCCGAACGAATTGAAAACGCAGTATAACTGTTCGCTGGAAGAGGTCTTCAGGAAAATAACAACGAGCAAGGTAGCATAGGAAGGATTAGCATGAATTCACGCGAGCGTTTGATGATAGCACTTGAGAATGGTCGGCCAGACCGTCTGCCATGCCAGGTACATGGATGGATGCCTTATTATCTTAATCATTATCTTGGCGGAAAAGACTGGTTTGAAGCCAATGCAATGTTTGATATGGACTATGCAATCTATATCAGCCCCACATATATTTATGATAATAAAGATTTAGCCAAATGGCAGGCAAACCGTAAGGATTTGGGTGTTGATAATAATGGCAATCATCATTGGGAAGAAGTAATTACAACGCCGAAAGGCGTCCTGCATCATGCTGGAACATATAACGAAATAACACCATGGGAGACCGAACTTCTCATCAAAACAAAACAGGATTTCGATTTATGGAATGAATTTCATCCCGTTCCCATCTCTGTTGATTTCCGCGAGATGCAAAAAACCAAAGACAGGTTAGGCGATAAAGGAATCATTCGTTCTCACCCATTTAGCCCGGGTCAGGGAAGTCCGTGGCAAAGCTTTTGTATATTGTTCGGGACGGAAGAATCTATATTAATGGCGATGGATGAGCCGGAGTTTGTCCATTACGCTCTTAAGAGTATTCTTAAAAAGACTCTGCGTGTGACGGAATTATGGGCAGGTACGCCGGCGGATATGGTTGAAACCGATGGCGGTGCAGGTTCAAGCACAGTAATCAGTCCAAAAATGTTCGAAGAGTTTTGTCTGCCGTATGACCAGGAGCAGAATAAGCTGTTCCATAAAATCGGACTGAAAACAGTTTGTCATTTGTGCGGCGGTCTGATGCCGCTGCTGGATTTGGTCGTAAAAACCGGCGCCGATGGTCTTGAGACAATGACTCCGCCCTCGATGGGCGGAGATTGTAATCTGGCAGAAGCTTCGCGTAAAGTGGGCGATAAATTGTTTTTTATCGGCGGGTTTGACCAGAATGCAGGTTTCGAGAAGGGAACTCCCGAAATGGCCAGAAAACTTGTTTTTGAATGTTTCGAGGCAACCAAAGACCACGCGGGATATATTATCGCGCCTTCAGACCATTTCTTCAATGGAGACCCTGCTAATATAAAGGCTTTTGCGGATGCATGCAAAGAGTGCACATATTGATTGTTTCAGGTAAAAAAAATTCTTATGAGATATGAAGGCATAAAGGAAAAGAAATATGACAGGTTTTAAGGCGGTTTTTAAGCGGGAGTTTAAATCGTACTTCACAACGCCTCTGGCGTATGTGTTTTTGGTGGTGTTCCTGTTCTTCTCAGGATATTTGACATTTAAGCAGGGATTCTTCGAGGCTCGTCAGGCGGATATGTCGGCGTTCTTTATGAATATGCCGCTTCTGTTTGTTTTTCTTGTGCCTGCCGCGGCAATGAGGCTCTGGGCGGAAGAACGAAAGACAGGCTCAATCGAATTATTATTCACTTTGCCGATTACCGTCAAACAGGCTGTGCTTGGCAAATTCTTTGCTGCGTGGGTTTTTATGCTTGTCGCGATGGCGATGACTTTTCCGATGGTTATCACTGTTTGCTATCTCGGCAATCCCGACATCGGGCTGATAATAGCCGGTTATGCCGCGACGATTTTAATTGCGGGCGGTTTTCTCGCGGTCGGATGTTTCTTCTCGGCATTGAGCAACAACCAGGTGATAAGTTTTGTACTGTCAGTGGTGGCCTGTGCGGTTTTGGTTTTCGCGGGTATGCCGACGACGATGAATTATTTTTCGACCTTCCTGCCGGCAGGCTTGGTGCAGGCAATAAGCACAATGAGTTTTCAGGGACATTTCGAGTCGATGCAAAGAGGCGTTTTGGAATTTAAGGACATCAGCTATTTTATCATTCTCATAGCGGGCTGGGTTGCGGCGACCGGCGTAATTCTCGACGAAAGGAAGGCAAACTAATGAGCAGGACACTGAGACAGATTGCGGGAGTTGTTTTTGTTCTCGTTATAATGTTTAGCCTAATCAGTATTTGCCAGAAAATTGGCAAAGGCATCAAGGCTGATATTACACAGCAGAAAATTTATACGCTCAGCAGCGGCACAAAGGCGATTATCGGGAAACTGAATCAGCCTATAAAGATGAAGCTTTATTATGCCAAAACCGCGGCAATGCAGGCTCCTGACAATATCAAATACTTTGACAACTATTATGAATTTGTAAAATCATTGCTCGAAGAATATGTTGCCCAATCGAAAGGAAAGGTTCAGCTTGAGGTTATCGACCCAAGGCCTTATTCGGACGATTAGGTCGATGCCAGCAGATACGGAATCAAAAGGTTTCCAATCACTCAGGAAGAAGGGTTCTTCTTCGGTTTAGTTGCCCAGACGCAGTTCGGCGTTGAAAAGACAATTCCATTTTTCTCGCCGGACAGGCAAAACTTCATCGAATACGATATAAGCTCCCTGATTGATACGGCAATCACCCGCCAGAAAAAACGCATCGGCGTATTGAGTGCGTTGGAATTAGTCGGCGACGACCTTAGCCCTTATATGGCAAGAATGATGCAAATGCAGGGGCAGCAGCCGAAACAGCCCTGGGTATTTATTCAGCAGCTTAAGGAACAGTATGAAGTTGTAAGCGTGCCGACTGACACGAATAAGATAGAAGACATCGATGTTCTATTGGTCGTTCACCCGAAGGATTTTTCGGAAAAAACGCTTTTTGCGATTGACCAGTATGTCGTAAGGGGCGGCAAAGCGATTGTCTGTGTTGACCCTTACTGCATTTCCGATTTGCCCAAGCAGTCGCCTATGCAGATGCGGCAGGAACATAATCCCAGTTCCGAAATGAACAAACTGCTTGTCAATTGGGGACTGGAGATGCCCAGAGATACTTTCGCCGGCGACAGAACTCTTGCGGCAGAAGCGGTGCTGCGAGAAGGGCAGAAGCCGCAGAAAATCATAGGCTTTCTCGATTTTACACCAGAGTGCTTCAATCGCGATACTGTTATAACTTCGCAGCTTAATCAGGTCAGATTCCTGTTCAGCGGAATTCTCAGGGAAATGCTCATCGACTCAAACGAAGTGAAAATCAGAAATATCCGGAGAACGCCATTGGTTATGACCACCGCAAGGGGAAACAAATGGACGGTCGAAAATCAGTTTGAGCTTATGGGGCCGAACCCGGAAAGGCTCTGGAAGAAATTTACTGAAGGTACAGAGCCGGTAAAGACAGCCTATTTGGTTACAGGCAGATTTAAGAGCGCATTTCCAAATGGAATAGATATAGATGTCGAGGTCAAGCCCGATGCCAACGACCCCAATGCGCCAAAGACTGTTAAAAAGCACATAGACGCTCTGCCGAAAGCGAGAGACGAGTGTGCGGTTATTGTTTTTGCCGATGTTGACTTTATCTGCGACCAGATAGCTTACACCAGAACGTTTTTTGGCGGAATGACCGTCGTCGGAGATAACAGCGCTCTGATGACAAACGCAATCGATGATATGGGCGGTTCGAGCGAATTGATTTCGATAAGGTCTCGAGGAAATTTCAAAAGGCCTTTCAAAGTCGTTGACGAAATTGAGGCGCAGGCGGATGCCCAAACCGCTGAAAAAGAAGCGAAAATCAACGCCGAAATAGCGGGCTTTGAAGGCGAACTGCAAAAGATTCTCGGTTCTGCAAAACAGGGTGAAGATGAAGTAATCGGAAGCGAAATTCTGCAGAAGAAAAAAGAAGTTGAACTAAAAATTCTTGAAGCCAAAAAACAGCTTCAGGAAATAAAAAAGACCAGATTGCAGCGTAAGGAAGCTCTCGGCAACAATCTGAGAAGCTTTAATATGCTCACCGCTCCGGCGATAAGCCTGTTTGTCGCGATAACCCTGGGCATATACAGAAGCGTTCGCAAACGAAAATATGTAAGCCACGCTTCGGATGCATAGAAATCGGTTAGCCCCCAGCTTTATGCTGGGGGTTTAGTTTTGTAGGGTGGACAGCTTGCCTGTCCACGCGTTTTAGTTTGTAGGGTGGGCTCTTAGCCCACGCGGTTTCGGTTTTTTTACAATTGGCTAAAATGTTACAAATGTTTTTGTTCGGAGTTTGATAAATGAGTAATAAAAAACTTTCTTTTTTGGGTATAACAGCAATAATTTCACTTGTTCTGGCGGTTTTCGTCTGGCAGTACGACAGCAATAAAAAATCTGTCTCCGCCGGTCGCGGCAGCCTTATTCAGGGACTCGACACTGCCTCTGTCGCCGAAATTTCAATTCAAAAGGCCGGCCAATCAATATCGCTCAAAAGAGTTGATAATGGTTTTGCCGTTGCCAACAAATCAATGTACCCGGCTTCAAATAAGGAAATAAACGAACTGATTACCGCCTGCCTCGATGTTAAAACTGTCGAAGTCTGCACAAAAGATAAAGCCAATCACAAAGACCTCGGCGTTGCTGAAGAAAACGCCGACGGCATTGTTAAATTCCTCGATTCAAAAGGCAGCGTTATCACCGGTATTGTCGTCGGAATACAAAAAGATAACGGAATGTCCTATGCCAGACTTGTCAATAGCGATGAGGTTTGGCTGGTACAGAGTGTTCCCTGGCTCAAACCATCGCCGACTGATTATGTCGTAACCGAATTGGTTTCTGCCAGGAAAGCGGATATTGCTTCGGTTCAGGTTAGTTCGCCGGATGGAAAGTACACTATCGCCGCAGAGCCTAACGGCGGCAAAGCGATTTTACAGGGTGTTCCCGCAGGCAAAAAGCAGAAAGACAGCGATTGCGATGCCGTTTTCAGTGCGATGACAAGTCTGATGGTTGACGATGTTAATGCCGTTGCGGACAAGGCTGATTTGAAATTTGAGCGCGAATATACCTGCCTGCTGGCCGACTCAACGCTTTATACAATTTCAATTGCTCAGAAGGATTCAAAAACATACATAAAATGTAATGCGGAATTTACTGACAAAGAGCCGGTCAAAAAGGAACAGGCTGTAGAGAGTCAGGAGGCTCTCAAAAAGAAAGAGGCTAAACTTTTAGCCAAAGAAAAAGTTGTGAATTTTCAGAAAACCTGCGATGGCTGGGTTTATGAAATTGCCGACTACAAAGCTAAAAATCTGACAAAGCCGAAACAGGAACTCATCGAGGATATTCCTGTCGATGCGAATGCACCCGCAAAAACCAAAGAAGCTGAAAAACCGGCGTAAAAAATAACTCGAAAAATAAATTGATTAAAATAAGATATTAAATATCAAAAATAAAAAACTTGCGCATTTTTTACTACATTTTTTTGGGCGATTTTGAGGAAAAATGCTGTTTATAGGCTAAAAAGCCATTGACGGCATTAAAGGTCTGCAAGTAAATGCAAAAAAATTGAAAGTTTTTGCGACTTTTTAATGGTTTTTGACGATTTTAACTGCGGATTACGCGGATTTTCACGGATTTTTGCAAATTTTGATGTGGTTTTTGTATGTTTTATTTACGACTAAACAATTCGTGAATGGGGGATAGGGTTTTAGGGGGTAGGGGATAAAAAGTAGTCGGTAGTCAGTATTCAGTAGCCAATAGGTGGAATCGGCTTCCGTCTTCGCCAAAGGCTTCGCCGCGACAGGCTGTTTTTTTTGTTTTAAGGCGGTGCGAAATAAGTTTTGACAAAAGACCTATCTGGTAGAAAATAGGGGAGATAGAATTTTATAATATAGACAGATAAAAAGTTAAGGAGAAAAATTTATGAAAAAAATGCTTATTTTAATCGGCGTGTTGTTTATGGCGGGTTGCGATACTATCACATCGCAACAAGTAGACCGAACAAACGCCCAATATGCTAATTACGGTGAATGTCCACTTTATTACGAGCAAGCAATTAAAAGCCTTATGTCCACAACATTAAAAGACCCCTACTCTGCCCAATACAGGTTTGAGGCTCCATACAAAGGATATGCAAACAGGGGATTCAGGGGCAGGGAATATGGCTGGATTGTTACAGTTGGAATTAATGCAAAAAATAGCTATGGAGCGTATATAGGCGAACAGAAACATTCATATTTATTTAGGGGCGAAAATATGGAGTTTGAATTTTGGGATTTCAATCAATAATCCGATATCCGTTTGGTATCAAAATACAATGGACTCCCGCTTGTGCGGGAATGACAAGTGGTATCTGGCACTTGGCTAAAGTATTACAAAAATGTCAGGCCGTGACATTTTGTCACGGACTGTTAAAAAAAGATTTTTCCGCTGCGCGTCGAAATGACACTGAACCCGCCACGTTCTTGCTGCTTGGCTTGGGCGGATTGGTGTTGAGAAAAAAAATACGATTGGTTTAATCATGGCTTAATATGACAACCTTAAAAAAAATAGAAGACATAAATAAGGTTATTAAAACCTATTTCGACAAGTATCCCAACGAAATTAAGATACCTGCTAAAGATTTGATGCCGCATTTTATTGCAGCACGCATTTTCCCTTCTGACCATAAAGAAGGTCAGCCTATTCGCAAAGTGCTTCGTGAATTGTATAAAAAAAAGCAATTATATTTAATACCTTATGCATTACCAGAACGTAAACAAGAAAACATCAATTGGTTTTTCATCAGGTCTGAAGAGAAAATAAATTTGCCATTTCCTAAAATGGAGAAAAAAACATCCGCAAGAAAAAAGGCTTCAAGACAAAGCAGCGATGAATGGTATGTAATTGACCTTTGCGACCAAATATTAGGACAAAAAGGGTCACGCCAACATAAATTCCCATTTTTACTCGGCGATGCTGGAAAAAATGGTAAAAAAAGAAAATTGCCAGTTGATGCGTATTACCGAGATCTAAATCTGGTAATCGAATATACGGAAGAACAACACAGAAAACCTATAAATCATTTTGACAAACCACATATCAAAACCATTAGTGGTGTCCATCGGGGTGAACAACGAAAAATATACGATCAGCGCAGAAGAGAAGTATTACCCCAAAACGGAATAAGGCTGATTGAAATCCCTTGCCATATATTTTCATGCAACAACCAAAAAAAAATCATTCGAAATAGCGAAAAGGACCTATCAAACATTAGGTGTTTTCTGTGTAAATAGGGAACGTTGGAACTGTTGAAAAAACATTTTGGTTTTTCTTTTCAAAGACAACGGAAATAAATTTAGGGGGACAATACACCCTGCCATACAAGATGGCAGGGCTGACCACGAAAAGAAAACAGGTTTCAGATTTTTTACATTTTTTCTTCAGCAGGTGGAGCTTTTGGTATCGGCTGCTGTTCGGCAGGTATCTTTGGTTGTAAGTAGTTTATTGTTAGATGGTTATGTTATTTAAAGCGGTTTTCAGGTCGGTATAACGGTATGGAAGCTGATATTTGTCGCAGATTTGCTTAAAATCCTTTATCGCCTGCTCGCTGAGTTTGCTTTGAAACTCCTCATCAGCTTTGCAGAAGAAAATTCGACATCCTGCGAAACGAAAATCTCTTGCTGTGCATTTCTTATCCTGCATATACGGACAAACTCCGGCCGGCATCGGCTTTATACCAAATGGTATTATTACTTGCGCGTCGAGCGGTTTGCAACCATTTATGCCCGCTGCGCTTACCCGCGTACAACAGTCGCAATTATTTAGCGGTATTGGTGTTAAGTCTCCGATATTTGTTTTAAAATATAGAAGCTCCGGCGATGTGATAAAAAGTTTGTGGCCGAATCTTGCAAAGTCGCAGCAGTTCCCGCACGCGGTACATTTATCAGCCGTCTCTGCCAATTGGCTGTCGAGCCAATCGTAGATTTTTTTAACTTGTTCGCAGATTTCATTTGTTTGGCTCATCGTACCATTTTTTTCTGTTTTCTTAATTTTTGTAACACTTTAGCCGATTGCAGATAAAAAACCGCGTGGGCTAAAGCCCACCCTACAAAGCTATTTTTCATCCCACCATTTTTTCTGTTTTTTTAATTTTTCAATTTCTTCAAAGGTATAAAGTCTGCCCTTATTTATTCCCGGACACCGCATCGCAATGGCGTTCCAGGTATATTCGTTTGCGAGATTGCTCTGCCAGAAAGGCCAGTTTCGGCATTGCATCGGGCGGAAGTTATAAACTGCGCAGCCCTTTGCTCCTTTGCAGCCTGTGAGGAAAACGCAGTCTTTGGTTTTGGGGTCTTCCTTTATTGAGCAGCGAAGGCCGACTCTTTTTAGATATTTTTTGCGAAGCTCATCGCTGCTTATTTTCAGATGTTTCGCGAGCATTTCTATTTCATCTTTGGTAATCCAGATAAAACCTTCTTCCGGCCCGGAGCAGCAATCGCCGCACTGCCGGCATTCAAAATGTAAACCGCCGATATACCAAGGTGTTTTATTGCTCTGAAAAATTATCATACCTCCATAAATAAATCAAAAATCAAAAATTAAATATCAAAATTAAGGAATCGCCTTCGGCGAAAACTATTTTATACTGGATTCCCGCTTTCGCGGGAATGACAAGCGGAGTTTTTTAATGTCCTAAAGCTGCCATTTCAGCACAGCTCCGGTATCCGCACTTGTCGCCATCGAGGCGTATTTGGCTAAATATCCCTTTGTGATTCTCGGAGCGGGTTTTTTCCACTGCGATTTTCGCTTTGCAAGTTCGTCGTCGGAAAGTTTGACGCTGATTTTCTTTGCGGGTATGTCTATTTCGACAATGTCGCCCGCTTTGAGCAGGCCGATTGTTCCGCCGACTGCGGCTTCGGGGCTAACGTGTCCAATGCACGCGCCGCGAGTTCCGCCGCTGAATCTGCCATCGGTAATCAAAGCGACCGATTCGCCAAGCCCTGCGCCCATAATATAGCTCGTCGGAGAGAGCATTTCCTGCATACCGGGGCCGCCTTTCGGGCCTTCATTGCGGATAATCACGACATCGCCGGCTTTTACTTTACCCGCCAGAATACCTTCGCAGGCATCTTCCTGACTTTCAAAAATTACCGCAGGACCGGTGTGTTTGAGCATTTTTGCCGCAACGCCTGCGGATTTTACGACGCAGCCCTTCGGAGCGAGATTGCCGTGGAGAACTGTAAGTCCGCCGGTTTTTGAATATGCGTTCTCAAGCGTATGAATGCAGTCTGCGTTTTTTATTTTCGCGTCTTTGATATTCTCGCCAAGCGTTTTGCCGGTAACTGTCGGGCAGTTGAGATTGAGCATCCCTTTGAGTTTGCTAATCTCATTCAATATCGCGCTGACTCCGCCTGCCTTATCGACATCTTCCATATGCCAGCCGCTCGATGGTGAAACCTTGCAGATGTTCGGGCATTTTTCGCTGATTTTATTGATGCGTTCAAGGTCGTATTTTATTTCCGCCTCGCTGGCAATAGCCAAAGCGTGCAAAACGGTATTAGTCGAGCCGCCCATCGCCATATCGAGAACAAAAGCGTTGTCCAAAGATTCCGCGGTGATGATATCCAAAGGTTTTAAATCCTTTTCGATGAGCTTGATTATCTGCTTGCCAGCCGCGGCATACAGTTCATCTCGTTTCGGGTTCACAGCAAGAACAGTTCCATTGCCCGGCAGAGCCATTCCGATTGCCTCGCAAAGGCAGTTCATACTGTTTGCGGTGAACATTCCTGAACAGCTTCCCGCTGTCGGACAGCCCGCGCATTCCAATTCGTGCAGTCGTTTTTCGTCGATTTTGCCCGCCTTGAACGATGCCACGCCTTCAAAGATGCTGATAAGGTCAACAGCGTTTCCTTTGGAATCCTTTCCAGTCGCCATTGGCCCGCCGGACACGAAAATTGTCGGGATATTGACGCGAACCGCCGCCATCAGCATTCCCGGTATGATTTTGTCGCAGTTGGGAATACAAATCATTCCATCGAAACAGTGCGCCAGGAGCATCGACTCGACGGCATCGGCGATTATTTCGCGAGAAGCAAGTGAGTATTTCATTCCGGTATGCCCCATCGCGATACCGTCGCAAATTGCGATGGTATTGAACTCAAAAGGCACGCCGCCCGCGTCGCGGACAGCCTGTTTGACCTTTTCAGCTACTTTATTCAGGTGAACGTGGCCGGGCACGACTTCGCAAAAGCTGTTTGCGATAGCGATGAAAGGCTTGTTTATGTCGCTGTCTTTCAGGCCGCAGGCTCTAAGCAGGCCGCGGTGGGGGGCTTTCTGAAAGCCCTGTTTTATCATATCGCTTCTCATTCTGAAATTCTCCGAAATTATAGTATAGGGATTAAAATACGGAATATCTGGTATAGTAAATTAAAAATTAAAATTTTTTGCAAGGTAAAAATTTATTGCTATAATTGCCGACCTGTCGATAATAGAACAAATATGGCAATTTAGTGGTTTTATGGAGAAGTTATGAGTGCTAAAAAGATAGTTTCGGTCGCATTAATGGTAGTGGTTTTGTTCGTTTTGGCAGGTTGGAAATCCAAAACATCTACGCAAATGAAGCTTAATCTGTCGCCTCAAAGCGAGACAACATATAGAGCTGTTGCTGAATTAGGGAAAGATTATTCGTTTTTTCAGCCATCGGTGAACAAAACCAAGGAACAGCATACTGTCGGACGCGTTGAAATGGTTTTTGTTCAGAAAGTGGAAAGCGTTAGCAGCAAGGGTATTGCCGCCGCGATTATCACGATAAAAGAGCTGAAATATATAACAGACAGCCAGAAAGATGCGGGGTCGAATTTTGACAGTACTTCTGAGAACGCCAAGTCAGACCCTATGTTCGCTCTAATCGGTCAGAGCTATAAAATCAGCATAGACCCCAATGGCGCAGTTGCCGTACTTGACGCAAAGGCTGTACGCAGCGCTATTGCTTCAGGATTCGCAAAGAAATTTGCCGACAAAATATTCAGCGATGAAGAAATCAAAAACCGTCATCAGGTTCTCGCTCTGATGAACGCCGATAAGGCCGGCAAAAATGGCAATAAAATGGCAAGTAAAAAGGGCGATAAATGGGTCGCGGTTTCATCGTCGCCGCAGGGAATGCTCAAGCCAAAAACATTTGAAAAAACCTACACCATTACCGGTATAAAATTACAGGGCAAAGAGCAAATCGCAACAGTTACTATGGACGCTGCCCCAAGCTCAAAAGGTGCTGAAATTCCGACAAAAGAAGAAGCCGGTATGGGGTTCTTCGCCAATATGTTCGACGAAACGGACAGTTACACCGGCAAAATGGTTATCAACCTGACCACCGGCCAGATTATCAGCTATACCGAGAGTTTAAAAGCCGAGTGGGTTGCTGTGGAACCAGCCGAAGAGCAGAAAAGCGATAAAGGCCCTGACCGGCTTATAATGGGATTCAAAAGTTTGTACAGTATCGAAAAAGTTAAATAAGCACATAATAAATTTAGCAGGGAAGCATTATGAAGAAAAGGATTTCCTGGCTGCTTTTGATTGCAGCAGCGTGTTTTATCATTTCAGCCGATGTCGGGGCTGGGCTGTATAGTTCAAAAAGTAAGTCTGCCAAACCTGTAAAGTCTGTCAAATCGGTCAAACAGGTCAAAAAGGCCAAACCAGCCAAGTTGAATAAGCCCGGCAAACTATTGATGAGCATTGATTTTGAGCCTAATGTGCCGCTCAAATATAAATTTGTATCCGAAAGAAAAGTCGCCCTCGATCTTGACCCTTCAGGAAAGTATTCCAAAAGCGGCAAAGCCTCCGGCAGCGAGCAGCAGATAAGTGAAAAATTAGAGATGGAAATCGTTTATAAGCCTGTTGAAGTTGACCCTTACGGCTACTCGATAATCGAGGCGCAATGTACGAAAGCAAAGGTATCGAGGTCATCAAGTACCGGTAAGATACAGGCCAAAAAAGACGCTGTTGAATATCTTGCCGGCAAAACATTCACTCTGAAAATTACGCCGACCGGAAAAATTGCCGATTATTCCAGTCTCAAAGCCGTTATTGAGGAACTTGGTCAAAAAGCATTTTCCGATCCCAAGCGAGCCGGCATCAAAGACTCTGATATGATTATGGATTTTATCGCGGTACAGTGGAACCTCTGGGATGCGATAGCGAGCGTCAAAAAGCCGCTCAAAGGCGTTAAAACAGGCGAAATATGGAACTCCAGACTTGTTGCGCCGATGCCGTTCGTCTCAAATACCGGCAGAGATGTCGAATATACGTTGAAAGATTATAACGACGTCTCGGCTGAGATTGTCAGCAGCTATAAACTCAGCTCGGTTCTGCCCGGCGTGCCGATGCCTTATTCCGGCTCGTTCCAGATGAGAGGAACTTTTGGCTTCCTGACGGGCTATAAGATATTATCGATTGAAGGAACTGGCTCGCAGATTTACGATATTGCCAAAGGACGGATTAAAAGCGATGTTCAGCAATATCAGTCGAAAGTAAAAGCTTCAATCTTTGGCCTCGGCAGCGAAAATGTCGAGCCGAATATAATAGTCAATCAGACTACTGCGATAACGCTGATTGAGTAGCGGTTATATGTCTAAAAGATGCAAAAATTTCTTAATAAAATCATAGAAGGCGACTGTGTGCAGCTGCTCGGCGGAGTCAAAGAGCCTTTCGCTGATTTGATTTTTGCAGACCCGCCGTTCAACATAGGCTACAAATACGACAAATACAAAGACAACCGCAAAAAAGAACACTATATCGAATGGACTAAGCAATGGATGTCCGCCTGTCTGAATGTTCTCAAACCGACAGGCTCATTTTATATCGCCATCGGCGACGATTATGCCGCCAATGTAAGAGTTATCGCTGATGAGCTTGGCCTTTTTTGCCGAAACTGGATTATATGGCACTATACCTTCGGCCAGCAGACAAAAGATAAATTTGCCCGTTCGCATACGCATATTTTTTATTTTGTGAAAGACAAAGATAATTTCACATTCAACGATTTTGCCGTTCGCACTCCGTCGGACAGGCAGCTTATTTATAAAGACAGCCGCGCCAATTCGGTCGGCAAAATGCCGGATGATGTCTGGAACGCTTTTTCCCGCGTCTGCGGCACATTCGCCGAACGCCAGGGCTGGCATCCCTGCCAAATGCCTGAACTTTTGCTTGCGAGAATCATCGCCGCAAGCTCAAATCCCTGCGATTGTGTCCTCGACCCGTTCAGCGGTTCAGGAACAACACTGGCCGTCGCCGCAAAATACGGCAGAAATTATTGCGGGATTGATATTTCAGAAGATTATGTTGAAAACTCCGAAAAGCGAATCGCCGAGGCAAAATCTCAAAGCTCAAATTCTAAATCTCAGGACTTTGGCACAATCGAGCTTGAAGAAATAAAGAGGCTGTTTGTCGAAACAGGTCTTGGTATCGCCAAGCTCGTTGAAAATGATAAACTGCTGGCAATTTTTGTTTCGCAATTTTCACTGAGAATGAATAGTCAAAAAAAGTATGCCCCCTCGGCGGTTGCAAAAGAAATCAAAAAACTAAAATCGTGGGACAATAAGAAAAAATAAATTTGTGTTTATTTGTGTTCATTCGTGGCTAATTTTCAAAAAAACATATTATTTACCGGCTTTATTTTATCCGCGGCGTTGCTTACTATTATACAACTGCCGTTTGGTGTTTCATTTTGCGCCTGGTTTGCACTTGTGCCGTTTGTTTTGGCGGCCATAGGAACTGAAAAAACACGCACCGCTCTTTTCGCATCATATATAATTTCACTCATTTACTGGCTGGCGAATATCTATTGGCTCGGATTTTCCGCACCGGCAGGCTGGATTGTGTTTTGTTTCTTCCTGGCGTTATATTGGCCTTTGCTTGTGATTACGCTTCGATATTGTTTTGCCCGCGGGATTCCGCTGTGGTTTGCGCTGCCCGTTTTGATTGTTGGAACAGAGGCTCTTCAGGGCTGGTTTTTCAAGGGCTTTGCCTGGCGGTATCTGGCGCACAGCCAGTTCAAAAATCTGGAGTTGATTCAAATCGCTGACATCTTCGGCGCAGCAGGCGTTAGTTTCATTGTCGCTATGGTCAACGGCCTTATCGCAGATTTAATTATTGAATTTGTACAAAGGCACAGAGGCACAAAGGCGCAAAGGCACAGAGAATTTTCAATTTACAGCGTTGTCGGCATTGTGCTTGCGATTTCCATTGTGTCCACAGCGATTCTTTATGGTCGGAATAGGATTGTCCAAACCGGCGATTTTGTTTCACCCGGCCCAAAGATTGTCCTTGTCCAATCGAATGTGGCAGTCAAAGCGGGCGAGGATACTATACCGGCTGAAGTTTCATTTATTGAGATGCTGCTTGAAAGCAGAAGGTCTTTGGCCATTGAGCCTAATCTTATTATCTGGCCGGAGACAATGGTCGAGGTTGTTCTAAGCGATAATTATTTAAAATTACTGGGACAGGACGACACTGCGAAGATTTTTCACAATGCCCTTGTTCGCCACGCAAACGAAGGGGTTTATCTTCTTGTCGGCTCGTTTGCCGCTGACGCGAAAGTCAACGATAATAACGAAATAAAATTAGGTTTGAAATATAACGCGGCGTTTTTGTATGAGCCGAACCAGCTTACCCCGCGCCAGAATTACAACAAGATTCATCTTGTACCGTTCGGCGAATATATCCCATTCAAAAAATCGCTGCCTGCGTTCTATAAATTTATGATGGCTCTGACGCCTTATGATTATGATTACACCCTTAATCCAGGCGAGGAATATACTGTTTTTGAAATGAAAGCCGGAGAAAAAAAATACCACTTCGGCGTTATGATTTGCTATGAGGACACATTGGCCAAAGTCGCCCGCAGATACGCTTACCCAAAGCGGATAGACTGGCTTGTCAACATCAGCAATGATGGCTGGTTCGTCAGGCAGAAAGGCGAGAAAATTATCCCGTCCACAGAACTTGCCCAGCGTGCCGCCATTAGCGTCTTTCGCGCGGTGGAAAATCGCATCCCGATTTTACGCAGCGTAAATACAGGCATAAGCTGCTACATAGATTCGCTCGGCAGGATACACAACGATTTTCTCGCAGGAAATCTGCCGCAAAAAGCATTAGACAGGGTTGGTGTGCAGGGCTGGTTCGCGGACCAGATTCTCATCGATAGGAGAATTACTGTTTTTAGCCGAATTGGCCAGAGACTTGAAATCAGTTGTGTTATATGCTTGATTTTCGCTGCTTTTCTGTCGATATATAGAAGTAGAATACCAAAATAACACAGTTTTGAGGTTTTTATGAAAAAATTATTTATCGCCTTAGCTCTTTTACTGGCCGTCAATTACTGTTTTGCGGCAGATGTTAAAAATCTTATCCCAACCGCGGAAAAAATTGTTTCCGATAGCCTAAAAAATTCTGACAATCGGATAAAAGCGAACGCTATTGAGGTCGCATCATCGACAGGACAAGTCCAGTTCACCCAAAAGATTGTCGAGCTTTTAAATGACCCCGCAGTATTAGTAAGGTTTGCTTCAGCTTTGGCAATTGGAGATTTGCAGTATAAAGCAGGCGAAAAAAACCTGCGTAAATTTCTAAACGACCCTGACTTAAATGTAAGAATAGCAGCGGCTTACGCACTTTATAAGTTTGGGAACAAACAGTATCTTTCGATGATACAGGCTTCTGCAAAGCAGGACGACCAGACCGTAAGGGCTAATGTTGCTATGCTGCTGGGAAAACTGAAAAGCACCGAATCTCTGCCGGTTCTTTATGGAATTAAAGATGACCCCAATTCAAACGATGCGTCAGCCTTTGGCGCTACCGAAGCCATAGCAAGAATTGGAGATGAAAAGGTATATCCTAAAATATGGGCAATGCTCATAAGTGTTTATGCCGATGATAGATATATGGGAACTCGCGCGATGGGCGCATTCGGCGGGACAAAGGGAACAGAAGCCCTTTTAACTATGCTGGAAGATGAAGTTCTGGAGGTCAGACTTTCAGCCGCTGAACTGCTTGGCAGCCTCGGCGACCCAAGCGGAGCGATGGTTGTGCTTGAATATCTTACTAACATAGACCAGAAAGACAAAAATATAGGGCAAAAGGACGAAAAAAGGGTTATTGATATGAGAAATGCTATTGCCGCACTGGCGATAGGGCAGATTGGCGATGCAAAACTCATAGAATGTCTACCGAAATTGCTTAAAAGTGATTCGCCTGCCGTCAGGCTTGCCGCGTCAAAAAGCGTTTTTATTCTTGCCGCTAAGAGTCCTAAGTTGCCATAAAAGCAAAAATAACTTGACCTTACAGGCTTTAAAACGTAAAATCCAAACAAGTTTCGCCGTCATTTTAATAAATTAGAAACCGGCATCCTGCCGGTAATATAGCTTTTTTAAGGGTCAGGAACGAAAGGAGCCCGTTTTGAGTACGCTAACTAAGATTTTAATAGTATTAGTATCGATATTTTCTATCTTTCTTTGTGGCATCATTGTTGTCTATGTTGGAAGTTCAACCAATTACAAAGCTGCGTATGAGCAGCAGGGCAGCGAATTTTCTGCAATGAAAGAAAAGGACAGAAAATTAGAGCAGGATATCGCTGATAAAAAACGTCAGTTGGATGAGTTCGGCATTAAGTCTGATTCAGAAATTTCAAAACTAAAGACTGAAAAGACACAGCTTGAACAGGAACTGAAGAATACTAAAAATGCTCAGCTTGCCGCTGAAGAGAAAGTCGCAAGTCTCACCGCCGCAGCTTTGAATTTTGAAAAGGCCGTAGGCGGTATGGAAGATTCTCTCAAGCAGACGAGAGCGGAACTCGACTCTGCAAGGACCGAAAATGTTAAGCTGAGTAAAAATCTCAATGAGATAACAGCGAATCTTGAAGAAAAAATGGCGCAGCTTGCGTCTGTAGATACAGAAAAGAAAAGACTGCTTGAAGAAAAGGCCAAACTTGAGAAGACATCCAGCGGTGCAGCGGTTGAACAGCCTGTTACGCAGATGCCGGATTCAGCCACCGCGGCGGCGGAAACTTCTGCCGATGTTAAACTGCAGGGCGTTGTTACCGCTGTTGAAGGTTCGCTTACGACACTTTCAATCGGCAGTGCAGACGGTGTCGTGGCCGGTATGATTTTCCACGTCGTTCGTCAGGATAATTTTATCTGTGATATTAAAATAACCGAAGTTGATACCGAAGCGGCAGCAGGCACTATTCAACTGCTTCAGCAGCAGCCGAAAGTCGGCGACATCGCCTCGACCGCGTGGTAATATAGTTTTTGGTATAGTTTAGCAATACGGAAGATATAATGAGTGAATTACAAACAGCCGGCAAAATGAAAGCGTCAAGTAATCTTTACACCGCGTTATTGGCTCTGGCCTGCGGTATTGTTTTGGCGACGGCAGGATTTGTTACTTATAAGTGCTGGTTCGATTACGGTACGCTTTTTAAAATTACTGAATCTATTCGGTAATCGACGGCTAAAAGGATTTCATATTGAAAGGATTTGGCGTGTTCCGATTTCTTGACTCGATACTGGGCTGGTTTAGTATGGATATGGGTATCGACCTGGGAACCTGCAATACTCTTGTGTGCGTTCGGGGCGAGGGAATAGTACTTAACGAGCCGAGCGTAGTGGCTGTCCGCAAGGGAACGAACATCGTTCTCAACAACGGCGAGGCGGTCGGTATTATGGCAAAGGAAATGCTCGGCAAAACCCCCGGCAGCATCACCGCAATTCGTCCGCTCAAAGACGGCGTAATCAGCGATTTTGAAATCACCGAAGCGATGCTCAGCTATTTTATCCGCAAAGTCCACGGCAGAGGCGGCTGGAGAATAAGGCCCCGCGTTGTTATCGCCGTACCAAGCGGAATAACCGCTGTCGAAAGACGAGCCGTTATCGACAGCGCAGAACGAGCCGGTGCAAGAAGAGTTTATCTCGTTGACGAACCTATGGCTGCCGGCATTGGCGCAGGCCTGCCGATTACAGAGCCGACGGCTTCAATGATAATCGACATCGGCGGCGGCACGACGGAAGTCGCGATTATGAGCCTTGCCGACATCAGTACCTGCGAATCAATTCGCATCGGCGGCGACGATATGGACGAGGCGATAATCAGTCATCTCAAAAGAACATATAATCTCCTCATCGGCGAGCCGCGCGCTGAGCAGGTAAAAATTCAGCTCGGTTCCGCTGCTCCTCTTGAACAGGAACTCACAATGGAAATCGCGGGCAGAGACACTATTTCAGGCCTGCCCCGCAAAATAGTCATTACCAGCGAAGAAATCCGCGAAGCTCTAAAAGAGCCGATTAGCGGAATCATCGAAGCGGTTACTCGAACTCTCGAAAAGGCTGAGCCGGAGCTTGCCGCTGATTTAATTGAAAACGGTATGCACCTTGCCGGCGGCGGCTGTCTGCTGCGGGGAATGGATACCGTGCTTGCAAACGCGACAGGATTAAAAGTCGTAAGAGCCGATGAACCTCTTACCTGTGTCGCCAGAGGAACGAGTGTTTATCTCGAAAACCTCGAAATATGGAAAGACACAATGGACCACAGCGGCTACGGCTGGAGTTAAACCTGTCGGTTTTAAAATTTAAAATTGCGGGATAATTATTGTTATGAGCCAATGGCACGGATGCGATTTAAACCATCGAAACTTACCCTTTTCATAAGCCTTGTCCTGCTTGGCTTCATTTTTCTTCTAACTCCGCAAAACATTACCAGCCGGCTGAATTTCGCCTTTATAGGTATCTTCAGATTTTTCCTTAACGTAGGCTCATCAGCGGTTTATTATCAGCAGAGCGAAAACTCAAAAGTCTCACCATTTTTTGTCCCTCGCCACGAATACGATAAGCTATGGGTCGCCTACACCAATCTTCAAAGCCAGATTGGCGAACAGAAAAAACAAATCGAAGAGCTCGGCAAAGTCCGAATGACCGAACCAGACCCCGCCACAGGGCTGGTGCTTGCTAAAATAGTCAATCGCAGAAAGCAGGAGTTTATAATAAACAAAGGAACTGCTGATGGATTAGCCAACGGTCAGTATGTCCTCGGCGATAACGCCGTCATCGGCTGCATCACGCAGGCACAAGCGGACATTTCCAGCGTCAGATTAATTACAAGTTCAGCCTGCAAACTTGCCGTAAAAATCTCCGCCCCCGATGCGGATGTCTATTTTAACGGCACAATGGCAGGCGACGATAAAAACGGCGCAAAAATCCCGAATGTTCCCAAAAAATATGATATAAAAGAAGGTTATTATGTTTATGCCGCCGCGGCGCCGGGCTTTCTGCAAAGCCCGCGGATTCTCGGCCGCGTATTAAAATGCACCGTTGACCAGAGTAATCCGGTGCTGTGGGAAATAGATATTGCTCCTGCCTATAATTTTGATAACCTTACCGATGTCGCTGTTATCGTCTTAAAAACTGGAATAAATTAAACAATGAAATGGCTTCGATTTATATTGCTGCTGCTTTTTGTCGCTGTGCTGCAGTCCGGTACGGTGATGAATATATTTGCGCTTACTGCCAGACACATAAAACCGAATATCTTTCTGCTCCTGTTAGTCTATTTCGCGATTAACTGCGATAGTTTCGATGCGATAATAACTTCGTTTGCGGTTGGTTTTGCCGCTGACCTTGCCGGCGCTGTGATGGGGCCGCACATTATCAGCTATGGTCTGGTAGGGGTGGCCGTCGCGTATGTTCGCAATATAATTCTTCTGAAAAAAACCAATCAGCAGGCCGCTGCTATTTTCGCGGCTGGAATTTTTGTCGAACTGATAGCGGTTTTGCTCACAGGCCTTAAAGCCTCCGGCCTGGCTAAAATGGATGGAATGGAAATTTTCGCAGTCGCCGCATATTCCGCTATTTTGTGGTTTATGCTCAAATTACCGATAACCGCCGCGGGAAAATGGACAGGCGCAGGCATTTTCCACTTCGGCGCAAGACAGATGGGAAGGTAATAGTATATTTAATCACTGATTACACAGATTATACGGATTAAAAAAAATAAGGAAGTAAGGAAGCAGGGAAGTAAGGATTTTTTAGGCATTTGGCCGATTTTCCTTACCTCTTTACTTCTTTATTTCCTTGCTTCCTTTTTTATCAGTGTAATCTGCGATAAAAAATATTTTAAAATTATGGAGTTTATTTTATGGCTAAGAAAAAACAGCAGGTCTGCATCATAACCGTTACTGGCAAAGACAAGGTCGGCATTATCGCTAATCTGGCAAACGCGATGGCCAAGGCCAACATCAACATCATTGATGTCAACCAGAAGATTATGGAAGATTATTTTGTGATGACGATGGCCGCCGATATTGCCAAAGCGAGTATCACCATTCCGCAGATTCACAAGCGAATCGACAAAATCGCCGAAGAAATGAAATTGAAAATAACTTTTCAGGATGAAACGATTTTCAAAATGATGCACAGGGTATAGATAGCCACAGAGAACAGGAAGTAAGGACGCAAGGAGGTAATGATGTAAGGAATCTTTCAGCCTTTGGTCGATTATCCTTACTTCCCTACTTCATTGCTTCTTTACTTCTTTTTTATATTTAGCTTTTGAGTTCTGCAACGACAAATGTGTGGTCGCTGGGCTTTTCGAGCAATCGTGGTTTGGTGTCAATCAGGCAGGTTGTGCATTTTTCCGCTATTGGCTTTGTAGCAAGTATATGGTCAAGTCGCCAGCCGAGATTTCTTTTAAAGCCGTTGGGCTGGCGATAATCCCAGAATGAAAAATTCCCGCCTTCCTTATGATGCTGCCGAAACAGGTCAGTAAATCCCCATTCGATAAAAGCGTCAAAAATTTTCGATAAATCCTTATTAAAACACACCCCGCCATCGAGTGCTATCGGGTCATAGACATCTTTATCCGTCGGAGCGATATTAAAATCGCCCAGCCAAATCAGATTATCCGCCGGCGTAAAATTTTTCTTAAAATACGCAAACAGCTTTTTCAGCCAGTCGAGCTTATGCTGATATTTTTCGCTGTCCATCTCAAAGCCCTGCGGAACGTAAGTATTGACGATGGTTATGCCTTTGATTTGTGCCTTTATAAATCTCGCCTCTCCGACGGAATCATCGAAGCTGTATTCGATGTCTGTAAATTTGTGCTTACTGAAAATCGCAACGCCGTTGTAGCTCTTCTGGCCTTTGTAAATGACATTATAGCCGGTTGAGGCCAATTCATCGACAGGGAAGTCTTTATCATGAGCTTTGGTTTCCTGAACACATAAAACATCCGGCTGATTCACCGCCAGCCAGTCAGTAACTATCCCCAGCCGAGTCCTTATCGAATTTACATTAAACGTTGCTATTTTCATCCAATACCTTTTGTTATTGTTGGCCGTTTTCTAAAGAACATTTTAGAGCGTCTAATACAATTTTGCCATCTTTAGTAATTATAACTGCTTTTTTATTTCCTTCTTGAAATTCTATTTCAAAATCATCAAGACCTTTTCTGCGGCAATCAGAAATTTTAAATGTTTTATAAGTTTTGTTCTTATCGAAAATTATAATATAAATATTTGCATAATGTAAAGATGTAGGACAGCCGCCTTGAATTGCTACCCATTTAGTGCTGTCTGTTACAGGATGAATAGGTGTTATTACATTATATGAACTCCCATTTTCCCGGTAAAATTCTATATCAGAAATCTTTTTTATTATTTTGTCATTTTTAATATAGTAGTCATAGGATGCAAAATAACTTTTTCCGGGGCCATCAGGGCCGAAGATTACAAATCTGTTATGATGATTTACTCTTTTTAAAATTTCTTCACTGATTTTTCCTTGTTCATTGAATCTTTTGCCTACCACTTCTTCAGAACCTGTTTCTGTATTGAGGGGGATGGCACATCCAGCTAAAAATAATAAAAATACACAACTCAGACTTATGGTTATTTTGTTTTTTATCATCATTTTCCTCACTAAATATGAATTAATTATATTTCTTTCCTTTCCAAACTCAACTGAAATGATTTGCTAATTGGTTTTGGCATTACAGTTTAATTTTTGATTTTTAATTTTGGGATAAAGTCAACAAAGCCAACAGAAAACTCACAATGCTTTCCGCACCCTGATTGATATTAACACCGCCGTCGCCGATGCCGTCGCAGCAGCCGTTTGTCTTGCTGTCATACACAGCCATTCGTAAATCGTTTTCGCCGAAAAACCAGTCAAACGCTTTCTTTTGCAGGCTCAAATATTCCTTATCGCCGGTCGCTTCATAAGCCGCTTTTAGCATTAGCACGGTGCTTGCAACTTCAATCGGCTGCTGGTCAAATTGAGCACGGGTTTTTCCTTTCGGATACCAGCCGACAGCGCCGATGAAGCTGAAATGTGTGCCGTTGTAAATGTTATCTAAAAGGAATTTGCAGGTCTTTTCTGCGACCTCGAGATATTTATGAGTATCTTCTGAAATGCTACTTGTCATTGCGAGCCCCTTTGGGGCGTGGCAATCTCGTTTGTAGGGTGGGCTCTTAGCCCACGCTGTAGCAGTGTGTAGATTCCGGCTTTCGCCGGAATGACAATCAGATTGCTTCGTCGTCCCTGATGGACTCCTCGCAATGACATTTTTAGAGGTTGTCTTGTCATTCAAGGCGGAAGCCGCCGCAAAAAGGGCAGCGGGCAAAATAGCATTATCATAAGAAAGTATATCTTCAAACCAGTTCCAATCCGCGGTTGAATGTTTTTTGTAATGCTCAACAAGTCTGTCAGCCGCAAAAGCCAAAGTCTCTTTTGTTTCTTTAGCATCGGGGAATCTTGCAAGACATTCGACCTGACCGAGTATTGAATAGGCCATTCCCCTGGGCGACATTTGGGGAATATGATTTGAGGCATCTTCGAAAAATTCCCGTACGACCGGCACATAAGCGTTATCAGGCGGCGATGCTATTATCGAGCCGAAAGCCCAGATAGTTCTGCCGAGCGCATCACCAACAGGCTCATCGCTTTTCCAGTTCCTGCTATAATCCATAAAATTATGAACCGTTTTATCAGCCTTGAGTGCGTGATATAAAAAAGACAAATAAATCTCGAATAATTTAGGCCCCTGCGGTTCGGCAGGGTATTTTTTGAGATATTTCACCATAGCGATTGCCGCTCTGGCGTTGTCATCGGTGCAGTAGCCGTTGAACCGGTCAGGAATTATGAATTTGGCGTGCTGAATCAGGCCGGTTTCATCGGTTAGGCGAGCGAGATGTTCCAACGATGGTTTGGCTGGTTTGTTTGGCATATTAATCCTACCTATAAAAGTTGATTTAATTCTATTGCTGATATAGAATTGTGTCAAGAATGAAAGAAGTAAGGATACATAGATTTTTTTCGCACAATATTTGACAAAACCCCGTATAATATATAAAATACTACTAAATTAGTAGGAATATAGGAGCTTTTGAGAAAATGAAAATTTCGACCAGAACGCGGTATGGTATGCGGGCGATTCTTGAACTTGCCTGTGCTTATGGCTCAGAGCCGTTGCAGATAAAATTGATTGCCGACAGGCAGAAGATATCCAATAAATATCTCGAACAGCTTGTCTCGATAATAAAATCCGCCGGCCTGGTTCGCAGTGTAAGAGGCCCGCACGGCGGATATGTCCTTGCGCGAGACCCTGCTGAAATAAAGTTAAGCGAAGTTTTTAGGGCTCTTGAGGGTCAGACGCTTACGGTTGACTGTGTTGACCACCAGGAGGCATGCGAAAGCAGCTCCGACTGCATAACAAGAAAACTCTGGAAGCAGATGAACGATGCCATACTCGGCGTGCTTGAGAATCAGACTTTGCAGGATTTAGTGGAAATGACAGAAAAGGAAAAAATGAACTATCAAATATAGGGGAATTTATGGCAAAGATATATGACAATTTGACACAGACCA
>Ga0172379_10002788_pt1 | contig 29750 bp, 26 predicted proteins | sample GrowelOW334metaG_FD_119756 | JGI IMG/M metagenome (GOLD analysis project Ga0172379, IMG submission 119756) | Groundwater microbial communities from an aquifer near a municipal landfill in Southern Ontario, Canada - Groundwater well OW334 metaG | ecosystem: Environmental > Aquatic > Deep...
CGGCGTTGGGGCAGGCTGGCTTTATCCGCCAATTGTAAAATTCTGGAATGCTTTCCAGTATGACACAACAAATATTCCAATCGCTATTGGTTTGATACTGATGATGTATCCGCCATTGGCGAAGGTCAAATATGAAGAGCTTGGCAAAGTTTTCAAAAATTATAAAGTTCTCGGCCTGTCATTGGTGCAGAACTGGGTAATCGGGCCGGTTCTGATGTTTGTATTGGCGATTTTGTTTTTGCGAAATTATCCAGCGTATATGGTCGGCCTGATTATGATAGGCCTTGCCCGCTGTATCGCGATGGTGATTGTATGGAACGACCTTGCCGATGGCGACAGCGAATACGCAGCAGGGCTGGTAGCGTTTAATTCGATATTCCAGGTTTTATTTTTCTCTGTTTACGCTTATATTTTCATTACCGTTCTGCCGCCGATGGTTGGATTGAAGGGGGCGGTTGTAAATATAAGCATTGCGCAAATTGCAAAAAGCGTATTCATCTATTTGGGAATTCCATTTATAGCTGGAATGATAACGCGATTTACTTTTATTAAACTGAAGGGCAAGGATTGGTACAACAGCAAATTTATACCAAAGATAAGCCCCATTACGCTGATATCACTGCTTTTTACGATTCTTGTTATGTTCAGCCTCAAGGGGAAATTTATTGTTTCCCTGCCATTTGACGTGCTTCGCATCGCAGTGCCGCTGCTGATTTATTTTGTTGTGATGTTTTTTATTACATTTTTTATCAGCGCAAAGGCCGGAGCGAATTATTCTCAATCTGCGACATTGTCATTCACCGCGGCCAGCAATAATTTTGAGTTGGCTATTGCTGTTGCGGTGGCGGTTTTCGGCATTGATTCGGGTCAGGCATTTGCTGCCGTTATCGGCCCGCTGGTGGAAGTGCCCGCGTTGATTGGTTTGGTGAATGTCAGTCTTTGGATAAGAAAAAAATACTTTGCTTAAATGAAAGAGATGGAAATGAAAAAAATTCAGATACTTGGAACGGGTTGTCCCAAATGCAAAAAACTTGCCGAGTGCGCCGAGCAGGCGGCAAAAGAACTTGGCATAGAATATGAATTGGAAAAGATAACCAAAATTGCTGATATAATGAAATTTGGTGTTATGGTAACGCCTGCTTTGGTCGTGAACGGTAAAGTAAAAGTGGCGGGCAAAGTACCTGCAATCGAAGAACTAAAGGAAATGATTAAATGAGAAATATCTGGAAAATTGTCATCGTGCTGATTCTCGCATCGGCGGTTGTTGCTGTTGTGGTGCTTAAAAAGGCTGAAAACAAGGGATTGTCAAAACCAATTACGACCTCTGCGACAAAAAAAAATTATGAAGCAAATGATGTTAATGTGTCTACTGTAACGGCAATTGAGCCGAACAATGCTCCGCTTGTAATGACGGTAAATGTTGTTGAGCCTGCTCCTGCGGCGAGTACGGCGGAACCCAAAAAACTGCCGCGAATGATTGAACTTGGCTCGGATAAATGTATACCCTGCAAAATGATGGCGCCGATTATTGAGGAATTGAAAAAAGAGTGTGCGGGTAAATTGCAGACGGAATTTTATGATGTATGGCAAGACCCGACTGTTGGGCGGAAATTCGGCATCAGAGTTATTCCGACACAGATTTTCATCGACGCTAACGATAAAGAACTTTTCCGCCATGAAGGTTTTTTCGCAAAAAAAGATATTTTGGCTAAATGGAAAAAATTAGGCTTTGAATTTAATAAATAAAAAGGATTAATATGAAAACAGAGAAAATTATTTCAGCTATGATTATCGCTTGCCTGGCTTCAATTGTCTGGGCGGCAGAACCAAACGCAATCACTTTAAATGAAAAATACCCCGGTCTGGCATCAGGATGTTTGGCTTATGCCAAATTAGCAAAACTTCCGACGGGAGTGCTTGTTAAATCCGCCGATGTGAATGTCAGCGCTGCTGACGCGGCCAATGAGATTGCCAAAGCTCCTCAAAACACTCAGACGCAGCTTAAAAAGAACGAAATCTTTTTAGTCGAGCAAATCACCACCGGGAAGATACTGCTTGCCATTGCCAAGAAGGATGCGGCAGATAGTAATAGAACAGACCTTGCGGGCAAACCCGACAATGAGGTTATTCAGGCTTATTTTGAAAAAGTTGTAAAGTCAATAACTGTAACGGATGCGGAAATAAAGCAGTTTTACGAAGAGAACAAGGATGCCTGCGGCGGGGCGGCTTTGGATACGATGAAAGACCAGATAAAACAATATGTTCTCTCACAAAAGCAGCAAAAGGCCGTTGGTGAGTACATAAAAACACTTGGCAAAAAATTACCTATCGAAGTTTCTTCCGTATGGGTTGCGGCACAAGCGGTGTCGGCAAAAGATAATCCTGTCGATAGGGCCCGTGCCAGCGGCAAGCCGTCGGTTGTTGATTTTGGCGCTGCCGGCTGCCGACCTTGCGATATGATGGCGCCGATTTTGGTAACTCTCAAAGAAAAATATGCCGGCAAAGCCAATGTTCTGTTTGTTCATGTTAAAGAGGAAGAAATTCTCGCAAGTCGTTACGGTGTTCAGTCTATTCCGGTACAGGTGTTTTTCGATAAAGACGGCAAAGAAATTTTCAGACATACCGGCTTCTATCTTCAGGCTGAAATAGAAAATAAACTTACCGAAATGGGAGTCAAATAAATGCAGCAATTATTTGAAAATCTTACTCACGCTGTTGAAGGCGCTGCCGCCGTAGCATTAGCCGCTTCGTTTATTTGGGGTATCTTGAGTATATTGCTTAGCCCCTGTCATTTGGCGAGCATTCCGCTAATTGTCGGCTTTATTGATGAGCAGGGCAAAATCTCAACCAGGCGCGCGTTTTGGATTTCAACATTATTCGCGGTCGGTATTTTAATCACTATCGGCATAATCGGCGTAATTACCGCAGCAGTGGGGCGAATGCTGGGCGACATCGGCAAATGGGGAAATTATTTTGTCGCTGCGATTTTCTTTCTCGTAGGCCTTCATCTGCTTGACGTGATACCAATGCCGTTTTCCGGCAAAGGCCAGGTGGGTATGAAACGCAAAGGCCTGTTCGCAGCGTTTATTCTCGGCCTCATTTTCGGCATCGCAATCGGTCCCTGCACATTCGCCTATATGGCGCCGATGCTGGCGGTTACATTCAAAGTAGCATCAACCAATATCGCTTACGGTATTTTACTTTTAGTCGCGTATGGTATAGGCCACTGTTCAGTAATTGTTCTGGCAGGCACATTCACGGAGTTTATTGAACATTATCTCAACTGGAATGAAAAATCAAAAGGGGCGGTAATCCTCAAGAAAATTTGCGGCATACTTGTTCTTGTCGCCGGCCTGTATATGATTTATACCGCGCGATAATGAATTAGAAACCGGAATTAAAAGCGATGTCCCAGTCTTTCCAAACAGGTTCAAGGCCGCAGCTTTTGAGCATCGCCGCGACTTCGGCGGGGCTTCGGTCATCGGCAACTTCAAATTGCTCGACAGCGAAATCATCAGCATAACCGCCCGGATTTGTTTTGCTGCCCGCACTCATTCGAGTTATGCAGATTTTTGAAACGTTGTCTCTGAATTGTGCATTCTCACGCGTCGAAAAAACAATCTCGGCATCAGAGAAACACAACCGCAAAGCGGCCATCATCTGAACAAGCTGACTATCTGTTATCATATAGCGAAACATATTCTGGTTCACATTTTCCGCGGGTCTCATTCTCGGAAACGAAAATGACACCCTGCTCTGCCAGTATTTTTTCATCAGGAAACCGGCATGCTCTGCCAGAGCGAGCGTTTGCATTCGCCAATCGCTGAGGCCTATCAGGAAGCCGAGGCCAAGGCTGCGGAAACCGGCATTTCCTGCCCTTTCGAGAGTTTGCAGGCGATAATCGTAATCTGCTTTCGGGCCTGCGGTATGAAATTTCTTATAGTCGTCGCGGTCGTAAGTTTCCTGATAGAGCGCGATACTGTCAATGCCTGAAGCGAAAAGTTTTTCGTAATTGCTCTGGTCAACGGGATAAATTTCTATTGAAATTGAACTGAATTTTTTGCGTAATTCCGCGGCAAGCGCGGAAAGATAATCTGTTGTTACAAATTTTTTGTCTTCGCCGCTTACCAGCAGAAGATGTCTGAAACCTTCAGAAGCGAGAATATCCGCCTCTTTACAGGCCTGCTCAATGGTCAACCTGCTCGGCGTGAATTTGCTTTTTATATTGAACGCACAATATGGGCAGCTATTGACACAAAAGTTTGAGACGTACAACGGCGCGTAAAGCTGAATTGTGTTTCCGAATCTCTGCCGGGTGATTTGCTGTGCCTTTTGCGCCATTTGTTCGAGATATTTTTCCGCTGCGGGCGAAATCAGTGCGACAAGTTTGCGCAGGTTGTAGCCGGGTTTATCAGCCAACGCTTTTTCAACATCGACCGATGTTGTTTTTTCTATTGCATCAATCAGGTCGGCGTTGTAATGGTCGAGGCCGACTTGTGCGAGTATATTTTGAAAAATTTTCATTTTTTTACGAACCCCCAGCATAAAGCTGGGGGCTAACTAACTTTTTTAAAAATTATTTTATTCTCTTAAAAAACCTGTCAGCGGACTTGAGGCGTCGGCCTGCTGTTTTACTTCGGCGCCGCCTGCAAGAAAAGCCTGACGACCGGCCTGAACGGCCTTTTTAAAGGCATCAGCCATTTGCACGGGATTTTTTGCCGCGGCGATTGCGGTATTAACAAGCACGGCATCAGCGCCCATTTCCATTGCCTCGGCAGCGTGAGAGGGCATTCCCAAGCCGGCATCAACAATCACAGGCACTGTCGCCTGGGCGATAATTATTTCTATCGCGGATTTTGTTTTCAATCCCTGATTTGAGCCAATCGGCGAAGCCAGCGGCATTACAGTCGCGACACCTGCATCCTGCAATTTTTTCGCAAGCACGGGGTCGGCGTTTATATAAGGCAAAACGACAAAGCCTTCCTTAACAAGAATTTCGGCGGCCTTTAAGGTTTCGACAGGGTCGGGCAGAAGATAATACGGGTCCGGCGTAACTTCGAGTTTTAGCCAGGTTATGCCTGTTGCAGCTCTTGCCAGTCTTGCCAGCCTTACTGCTTCATCTGCGTTTCTTGCACCGGAGGTATTCGGCAGGAGCAGATATTTTTTGCGGTCAATGGCGGCAAGCATATTGTCGTTTGGATTTTCGATATCCACCCGCCGAAGCGCAACTGTTACCATCTGCGTGCCGGATGCCTCAATCGCGTCAGCCATAATTTTGTTTGAAGCGAATTTGCCAGTGCCGATGAACAATCGACTGTCAAATTCTTTGCCTGCTATAATTAGTTTGTCATTCATATCAGCCGCCTCCGACCAATCTAATCAGTTCAATTTTCTGGCTGGCAGAAAGTTTTGCCGAGTCGAAATCGTCTTTTTTAATAATTTGTCCGTCAATTTCCGCAACGACAGTCGCAGCATCAACCTTCATAAGGTCGAGCAGGTTTGCCAGTGTTGCGGGCAGTATTTCAAAATGTTTGTCTTCGCCGTTTATTCGTAAAACTGTCATATAACACCATTAAACATAGATAAACCGCGTGGACAGCAGAGCTGTCCACCCTACAAAATTAAAAATTTTCTATTAACATTTCCACGATTGCGTTTGCCTGATGGCCGGCGGCGATGATTACCCGGCAGGCCATTAAGCTTAAGCCTTTTTCGATTCCGTTTTCGCTGTCACCGACCATTATCAAACGGTCAGAAATCTTTTTTGTTTTTATTTCGTTGCTTTTGCCAAGGCCCGCAAGTCCGCTGGCGGCGACAACTATCGTTTTTTTTGTTTCAGTAAGTATTGTCTCAATCAGCATTTTCTTCTCTGTCGCCACGTCGAAACACTCTGCCACAATCGGACAGGCCTTAAAAACCGTCGGTACATTTTCAGGATTGAGCTTAACCGAAATGCCCTCAATCTCAATATAAGGATTTATCTTTTTGAGATTTTCGGTTGTGGCTTTGACTTTATCTTCGCCGAGTTGGTCGGGAAAATAATTCTGCCGATTGAGATTGCTCGGCTCGACAACGTCAAAATCCGCGATGACGAGTTTGCCAATGCCGGCTCGAACAAGAGCAACAGCGACATTAGACCCCAAACCGCCAAGCCCTGCGATGCCGATAGTAGCGGCGTTGAGCTTTTCATAGACAGTCTGACCGTGCCGCTCGATGAGCATTTGTGCAAACTGATGAGAAGTTAATTTTGTCATATAGGTATAAAAAAAACGCAACCCAAAAGGGCTGCGTCAAGATTTTATGTCTTGTGCCTCCCTTGCAGGAATTACCGCTGCTAAAGGTTCGAAGGGTCGCCTTTCGGCCTCTCAGCCCTATTTTCAAATAGGGCTCCCCTGTCACGGGAAATCAATATTTAATTTTGTCTGATTCTACCGCGATTTAAATAGAAAACAAGTTAAATCTTGGCAGTATTGGCAGAGCCTGTTTGCGTTGTTTTAGCCCTTGCCGCCGGGCTGTCTATGATTTATACTGCCAAGTAGTTGATATTTGCTGGTTGATAATGTTATGTTTCAAAAAATTATATATCTTGCTTTGGCAGGCGCTTGTGGAACTCTTGCCCGCTATTGGCTCGGCGGGTTGATTAGCCGCAATGTATCCACAAACTTTCCGCTCGGCACTGCTATAATCAACATCGCAGGCTGTCTGGCTTTCGGTCTGCTCTGGGCGATAATTGAAAGCAGGCTCTCCATCAGCGGCCAGTTGCGAACGATTATTTTTGTTGGATTCTTCGGCGCCTTCACAACTTTTTCTTCATTTGCCTTTGAAACCGCCCAGCTCCTTGATGAATCTCAGTGGCTCTGGGCATCAGCGAATATAGTATTACAAAATGTTCTCGGCCTGATTGGTATGATTGGCGGACTGGCAATCGGGAAATATATTTAGGGTATCTCTAAAAATTAACAAACTCAGAGCCCAAGCGACAGCGCAGGGTGCAAAAATCCTGTTTTATTATTGAAAGGTTTGGTTATGAAACTGCCTGAGGAATCGCAGTTATTGAGAATTTTCATCGGCGAAGCGGACAAATTTAACGGCAGACCGCTGCACGAGGCTATTGTCAAATTAGCACGGCAAAAAGGTTTGGCCGGGGCTACCGTTTTACGCGGGTTGATGGGCTTTGGTGCTCACAGCAGAATGCACACCGCGAAAATTTTGCGATTGTCCGAAGATTTGCCGATTGTGATAGAGATTGTTGATAAGCCCGAAAGAATACAGCTAATCCTGCCCGAATTGGACGGCATGATAAAAGAAGGGCTGATTACGCTTGAGGACATCAAAGTAATCGCTTATCGCTGCGACTCCGAAAAAATCTAAGTGCAAAATCGCTCATTCTGTGGTATAATGCCGCGATGCTGTTTTTTTAAGGGTAAAGAATGAAACTGACCTTTCACGGAGCGGCGCAGGAAGTAACCGGCTCGGCTCACATAGTTACAATCAACGGCAAAAATATCCTCCTCGATTGCGGCCTGTTTCAGGGTAAAAGAAAAGAAGCATTCGAAAAGAACCGCAACTTCCTCGTGAACCCCGACAAAATCGACGTGATGATTCTGTCTCACGCACATATGGACCACAGCGGCAATATCCCCACCCTCGTCAAAAAAGGATACAAAGGCAAAGTCTTCTGCACCGATGCGACTGCCGACTTGTGCCAGATAATGTTTCGCGACTGTGCAAACATACAAGTTCGCGATACCGAATACATCAACAAAAAACGCGCCAAGCAGGGTAAAAACCCCTTCGAGCCGCTATACACCGTTGAAGAAGCAGACATCGCCAGCAAACAGCTCCAGCCTGTGCCATATTCACAACCATTCAAACTTTTCGATAACGTCGAAGTCTGCTTCCACGATGCAGGCCACATTCTCGGCTCGGCGTTCACCGAAATAAATTTTCGCGAAGACGGCAGCACAAAAAAACTAATGTTCACAGGCGACATCGGCAGACGCGATATCCCAATCCTCAAAGACCCGGTCGTCATCAACGATATAGATTATCTGATTACCGAAAGCACCTACGGCGACCGAAAACACCCGCCCGCTGCGGATGTCAAAGGCAAACTCAAAGAGCTTGTAAATGAAATATGCAGAACAAAAGGCAAAATGATTATTCCCGCCTTCAGCATCGGCAGAACGCAGCTATTGATTTATCTGCTCAACAAACTTTACGCTGAAGGGCAGATTTGCCCTGTGCCGGTTTATGTTGATTCGCCGCTCTCCAGCGCAGCGACCGAAGTCTACGGCAGGCACAGGGAATGCTGGGACCCTGCATCGATGGAATTCTTAGTTGACAGCAGCAAACCGTTCAACTTCCACGGTCTGCGATACACCGAAAGCGTTCAGGAATCGATGGCTCTGAACGATTTGCCAGGCCCGATGATTATTATTTCCGCATCAGGAATGTGCGAAGCGGGCAGAATACTCCACCATCTGAAAAACAATATCACGAATCCGAAAAACATTATTCTTATCGTTGGATATATGGCCGAAAACACCCTCGGTCGAAAAATCGCCGAGCATCAGCCTGAAGTGAAGATTTTCGGTATGACTTTACCGCTCAGAGCGAAGGTTGAAGAAATCTCCGCTCTTAGCGCACACGCCGATGAATTTGAAATGCTCGACTATTTTGACAGATGCGGCGCTTCGCATATTGAACACGTTTTCTGTGTCCACGGCGAACAAAACGCACTGGAATTTTTCTCCGAGCGATTAGTCGAAGCTGGTATGAAAAACGCCCATATTCCTTCACCTGGCCAGGTTTTCGAGTTGTAAGGGTGTTTTTCCTTGAAAAAGCAGTCCTTACCTATTATACTTACTTTTCTATGCCAATGTAGCTCAACGGTAGAGCTCCGGTTTTGTAAACCGGAGGTTATCGGTTCGAATCCGATCATTGGCTTTCCCGCTTGAGCGTTTTTCCCCAAAGAATATGCGTTATCAACACTGATAAAGCATTTTGAATACTGCGGTAAATATAAAATTATTTTATATAACTCCTTTTATTACAATATGTTATAAAAATTTTACTATGTTTTTTTGCATTTTGCCATTTTATTTGCTACAATCAGCCTTGTAACAGGAAGCAGTTGATTTAATAGAAATAAATACGGAGCAGGAAATTGGCAGCTATTAGAAGTTTTTATTATGAAATATGGACGCCGTTCACGTTTAACAAGAAACGGATACTCATACTTGCGATAGCCAGTTATATCGCACTTTGCTGATAACAAGTTGCGCCCGGTGAAGAAGCGCAGTTGATAATATAGTTTTAACCGGTTTTATGCCGGTTTTTTTATGCGCAAAAACTCCCCACGAAAATATTTTTTATTTTTTTAAAATTATGCTTGACACCACATACTATGTAATACATAATATGCAAGGTAATATATGAATGCCATACTGTCATTCCCGCGACCTGTGGTGAGTTAAATCGAACCAAGGCGGGAATCCAGTTTTCTATTGGCTATTGATTACTTGCAATAAACATTAGGAGCTTAATTATGAAATTTGAACGTGAACTTTTAAAAGGCGTTGCCCCCGTAGTAGTTCTTGAAATTATGTCGCGGGGCAGAATGTATGGCTACGAGCTGAGCGAAGCCATCGAGACCAAAAGCCAGAAAATCCTCACCCTCGGTCAGGGAACGCTCTACCCGCTGCTTTACAACCTCGAAGCCCAGAAACTGATTAAAGGTGAATGGGAAACAGCCGAGTCCGGCAGGAAACGACGCTACTATTCCATCACATCAAAAGGCAAAGAAAGGCTCGAAACCGACAAAAGCCAGCTTGCCGATTTATTCAAAAGCCTGAAATTGGTATTCGGTACAAGCTTCTCCGGCGTTTAATGAATTGCCACGAAGGCACAAAGACACAAAGGAGTAAATATGGAAAAGAACAAAGAATTTTCCGATTTTAATCTGCCTGCCTGTGCGGTTGAATATATCAAACTTGTCGTCAAAAAAATGAAATGGCGAAAAAGTGTTCGTGCCGATGTGCAGGCCGAACTCATCGGACATTTTGAAGATGCGATTAGAGACTGTAAAACAAACGAAGAAAAAGAAAAAAAAGCCAAAGAATTAATCGAAAATTTTGGCGATGCGAAATTAATTGCTAACCTTGCCCGCAGAGCAAAAAAACGGTGCAGGCCGATGTGGGTTAAAGCTTTAATCGTAACAGCCCAAATCATCGGTATCATTATTTTATTTATTATAATTCGTTCTTTGCCTATGTATATCGGCAGCCCGACAATAAGTGTAAACTATGCTGAATGGCTTAACGAAAAAGTCAGGGCTGGCCGGGATGAATCGCTGAACGCCAAACCATTTTACGATAAAGCCATAAGCACTTTTGTCGAACAGCCTAAATGGCTTCAGGAAATAAAAACTCACTGGCCGGGAGATTTTAACGAACAGCAGCTTGGCGAATTTAAAATATGGTATGATAAAAACAAAGATTCTTTTGAAGCATTACGTCAAGGCTCGGCCAAACCCGCCTATTGGAATATTTATGATACCAATGAACCAAATATGCTGGCAGTATTAGAGCCTATGATGAAACATTTGGGCGGTTTTAGAAGAATCGCACAGAATATATGGTGGAAGGTAAAATATGATATTTATAATAATGATTTTAACTCTGCAACTGCCGGGGTAATTGCCCTGATAAAATTGGGTCAGCAGATGCATGGGCAGGGCACACTTGTTGAACAGCTTGTTGGAATTTCAATAGAAGCGATGGGGATTGGGAGTATTTTTGAAAATAGGAATGCAGTTCAATGGCCTGAAGAAAAACTTAGAGAAATTCAAATCCAGCTTGAGCAATATGTTAATAATCCCGTGATAACATTAGATAGTGAAAAAGCTTTTATGTATGATTATATTCAGCAATCTTTTACTGATGATGGTCATGGCAATGGCCGTATTCTGAAAAAAGGCATACCAATAGCTTTTGACAATTGGCAAGAATTAGTAAAAGATTTTTTCATTACCGGATTTCCTGACAGACAGCAAACCATCGAAAAAATAGAATCTCTCTATGAACTTAGTGAACAAAGATTTTCAAAGACACTTTTTGAGCTAAAAAATGAACCTCTGGATAAACCTCTGGAGCATAGTGAAAAAAATCCATTCCTGTTAGCAACCCAGGTTTCTCTTGCAAACAAAAAATTAATAGAACTCACATGGCGATTAAAAACAGAGCGAGATGGTCAAATCACCACAATTGCGATTGTTCGCTATCACAAACAAACCGGCAAATACCCTGATAGTCTTGAAGAATTACTGAATAAGGGATTTATAAAAAGAATACCTTTTGATGCGTATAAAAATGGAGAAATGACTTATAAAAAAATCGGGGACAGCTTTACTTTATACAGCTTTAGCAATAATTTTAAAGATGACAGCGGCGATGATACCTTTGGGAAATGGAAAGATAAAGGCGATACGGTTTTCTGGCCGGTGAAAACTAAGTGAAAAATTAAAAGTGAAAAGTGAAAAACTGACTTCGACGAGCTCAGTCGAGTCGTGGAATCGGCTGTCGCCGATGAAATTTTAAAACAGATTTCTCGACTTCGCTCGAAATGACAATTTTGACGGTTTTCAAAACTTTTTTACTGATAACTGAATTGCTGTTATTCTTTTTTCCGTTTTTCAATGCTGTGCCAACGCAGCCATCGGCATTTAGAACACCAGCCGATTGTAAATTTTTTCCACGACCAGCCGGCCAGACAAATTCCATACTTACCCCACGGCTCGGTAAAGCCGCATTTGGTGCATCGTATCTGCCAGCCCGGGGCTCTCTGTTCTGCGTTCATATATTTATTTTTCTCTGTGTCCTCTGCTTGCCCCGCACCAAATAGGCCGCTGCCGTGATTTAGTGCGCGGGTGTTCTCTGCCTGCCCTGAGCTTGTCGAAGGGGTGGCTAATATCTTTTCGTCTTTGTGTCTCTGTGCCTTTGTGGCTCATTATTCATTCTTAAGCTTTTCGATAGTTTGCAGAATCTTTGCTTTTACATCAGCCATTGGGATTTTATTGATTTCGCTTTCTCTGCGGAGTTTAACTTCGGCACAATTTTCAGCAAGCGATTTTGCGCCGATAGTAATGCGAATCGGAATGCCGATAAGGTCAGCGTCCTTGAATTTTACGCCGCCGCGTGCATCTCTATCGTCTAAGAGAACTTCAACGCCTGCCGCAGTCAAATCAGCGTAAATTTTTTCCGCCGCCGCTGTGATTTCATCACCCGCACCGGCAGGCACAATGATAACCTCAAACGGAGCGATGTTAATCGGCCAAACTATGCCGTCTTTATCATAGAGCGTTTCAATTGCTGAAGCGACGATACGATTTATGCCTATTCCGTAGCAGCCCATTACGCAGGGCTTTTCGGTGCTGTCTTTGTCTAAGAATTTTGCGTTTAGTTTTGCGCTGTATTTTGTGCCGAGCTTGAAAACCTGTCCGACTTCGATGCCGCATTTGAACAGCAGTTTTTTGCCTTTGTATGTATCGCCCTCAACTGCGTTTCTCACATCAGCGATGATTACATTATTGCCTTCGATTGGAAAATCCCGTCCCGGCAAAACATTTTTAATATGATAATCAGTTTTATTCGCTCCGGTTATTCCCGCTTCGATTGTCAAAACCGAATGGTCGATAATAATTTTGCCGACCTTGCCTGCCAGTCCGACAGGTCCGGCGAAACCGACCTCCGCGCCAGTTAAATTTTTAATTGCGGCTTCATCAGCAAGCTCGATTGTTCCGCCAGCGGCGCAGCGGAGCTTTTCCGGATTGATTTCAAAATCGCCTCTGACCAAAGCCAAAACTAAATCCGCACCTGATTTATAGACCAAAGTTTTGATGAAATTTTGTGCGTTTTCCTTCAAAAACGCGCTGATTTCAGTAATAGTTTTTTGATTTGGCGTGTGGATTTCCTCAATAGCGGGGCAGTTTTTGGTTTTCGCAACTACCGGCAGCGCATCGACCGCTGCTTTTTCAATATTTGCGGCATAACTGCTGTCTTCTGTATAAACGATTACATCCTCGCCGTTGTCGCAGGGAATCGTGAATTGATGCGAGCCGCTGCCGCCCATTTCGCCCGATTCAGCTTCGACGATTACATATCGTAACCCACAGCGGGCAAAGATTTTACAATAAGTATCGTACATCACTTTATAAGTATCGCTGAGGCTTTCGTTATCGGTATGGAAGCTGTAAGAATCTTTCATAATGAATTCACGGCTTCGCAGCACGCCGAATCGGGGTCTGAATTCGTCCCTGAACTTAAAGCTGATTTGGTAAAGATTTACGGGCATTTGTTTGTATGAATTTATTTCGTTTGCCGCGATGTAAGTTACGACCTCTTCAGCAGTTGGGGCAAGTACGTTTTCTCTGCCGTGGCGGTCGGTAAAATGTGCCATTGTCAGGCCGTAATCGACGTTTCTGCCTGTCTGCTGCCAAAGTTCCATCGGCTGAACTGCGGGCATAAGGATTTCCTGTGCGCCGGCCTTGTCCATTTCATCACGAACGATATTGATAACCTTTTTCAGCACCCGCCAGCCGATTGGCAGATAGGCGTAAGTTCCGCTTGCGATTTTTCGCATAATCCCAGCGCGAAGCATTAGTTGATGGCTTGGAATTTCCGCATCAGCGGGCACTTCTTTGACTGTCGGTATGAGAGCTTTACTGTATCGCATTTTGTCTTCCTAATAAATTTTGCCTTTTTATATCCCCAAAACGGGCGTTTTGCAAGGATTAGTTTGATTAAGCAAATTCACCTAAAACCTTTTGACAGCGGATTTTAGTTTGGTATAATTTTCCAGAACAGGGTTTATTTTGACAGGAAAGGATTGAGTTATGTCCCAGAGAATCAGGTCGCTGATTTTGAGGTTAATCGTTGTCGTTATAGCGCTAACATCAGTTTCGGGCTGTAACGAGTCGGTAAAAGCACAAAAATCCGTAAAGGTAAAAAAGGATGATTCGGTCAACCTTTATGTTGACGCGGTAATACTCGACGAGTCGAATAAGCAGGAAGAGGCAATCGCAAAACTCCAGAAGGCAGTGGATGTCAATCCCGAATTTGCGCTTGCGTATTCTCTTTTGGGCGGAATCTATCTGAAACAAAACGACCTTACGAAGAGCGTGCAGGCTTACGAAAAAGCAACAACGCTTAATCAGTGGTCTTACGAGGATTTTCGCGATTTGGGCAAGGTATATCGGCTGATGAATAATTATACATCAGCTGCCGGCGCTTATGCAAAGGCCAGCGAGCTTGACCCACAAAGCGTTGATGCCCGGTTCGGCGCAGCAGATGCCTATTACAATGTGCAGGACTACGAAAAAGCCCTCGAATACGGCAAAGCGGCAAGGGACATCGCTCCGACTAACAGCGAAATAGAAAAATTGCTTGGCGATATTTATACCGCTATGCAGGATAACGAACTGGCGATAGACTCCTGCAAGCGCGTGCTGGAGCTTAAGGGCACAGATGTTTCGACGATGCAGAATTTGGTTCTTTGCTATCTGCGAACCGAGCGGTATGAGGACGCGAAAACAACGCTGAACAATTTGATTGCAGCAGAACCGAATAACGCTGATACCCTGCGCCATTTTGGCTTTACCTGCCTGAAACTTCGCGAAATCGACCAGGCTATCGAGAAATATCAGAAAGCCGTTCAATTGACTCCCAACGACTGGCGGTCGCATAAAGGGCTTGGCGTCGCATATATGATGAAGTATAGAATGTTCAGCAGTCTGGACGACCCGCAGGCAGTGGAGTTTCGCAAGAAAGCTCTCGAAAGCTGGAGCAAGTCGCTGGATTTGAATCCGACTCAGGATAAACTCCTGAAGCTTTATAGAAAGTACGCCAATTAGGGGGTTGATTTGTCGGCAGAGGGCGAAAATTGCAAATGTCCGTTGAAAAGTTTTTTCAATAAACAAATAAGCCTGTCTGCCGCTCATTTTTTGTTCTGGCCGGTGGCGGTCAGCGGGATTATCGCGGACTTGTGGAGCAAATCAGCGGTTTTTGAATGGCTCAATTCTCTGCCTTTACAGCATTACAGCGTAATCGACGGTTTTTTTCAGTTTGTGCTTGTCGAAAATCGCGGCGCCGCCTGGGGCATAGCTGCGGGCAGAACTCTTCCGCTGATAATAATTTCGGCAGCGGCGATGGTTGTCGTTGTCGGGATTTTTTTGTTTAATCGAAAGCCGCAGTTGTTATCGGTTTTGGCGATGGCTTTTTTTGAGGCGGGCATCTGCGGGAATTTATACGACAGGATTTTCAACGCCGGCAGGGTACGTGATTTTCTCGATTTCTATTATGGCGACTGGCATTTCCCCGCGTTCAATATAGCTGATTCAATGCTCACGGTTGCTGTGGGGATTTTAATTCTGGCGACAATTTTCGGCGCAAAACACGAATCACCATCCACTCCGGACCCTATGTAAAAACGTGTTCTGCTGCGAACAGGGGCACGTTTGTGGCGATTCCAACGCCGCATCGTTTTCATAAACTTGTCAAACGTCGCGGCAAACCGACAATTCGTATAACACAGACAGGCTGGACAAAAGTTCGTCTGCACGAACGATAGGAAGAATTGACAATGGTTGTTTACAGGCTTGCCGGCAATGATAAACCGATGACGCTACTGACAAATTTGGCTGTGGAGAATTTTGATGATGCCGAAAAAGTACTGCGTTTCTATATACGCAGGTGGGAATGTGAAGAGGCAATTCGTTTCTTAAAGAATCAGGTGAACCTTGAAAAAATACGAACGTTTAGATGGAATGCGATTTGCAGATTGGTTTTGATGGCTGTGATGGCGATGATATATTTGGGCTGGCTTGTTGAAACAGCGACGAGTATCTGCGATAGATTAGTTTACCTTAGACAGCCGCTGCCGGATAAGCCGGAATTTATTTTGTATCGTTTGAAAGCAGGCCTGACGGAGGCGGTAAATACCTGTTTTTAGCGGCATAAAGATTTGCTGCGTCTGTCATTACAGGAAAACCCCTAAGCTTGAGTGTTCTTTTTTCTTGCCAAACACGTCATCGGTGTTATAATTTACGGTGAGGTTGTACCTATGGAAAAAGATGAAAATCGCGACAATAAGACTGAGCAGGACATTGACAAGTGCAGGCAGGATTTGCTTAACTCGATACGCAAACAGCAAAATCCTCTTGAAATTTCTGATTCTATGCCGAGCTTTGGCGATATTCTGAAAAAACCGCCGGCAAAAAGCGAATTTGTAAGCAATATGGTCGAGAAAATCAGCAAAGCGGACAAAGCGGACAAAGCGCAGGATATGCCTTCGCTCGATTTAGGTGTGCAAATACTGGCTCAGCAGAGAAAAATCGCCGCGTTAAAAAGAAAATCGCCCGGCAAAGAAAACATTTCTCCGCAGACAGATAAACAGGAAATAAAATTCCAGCCTGTGCCGATTAAAGCACAGCCTGCCCCTGCTGTTTTTCCAACCCGCACAGTCCACACTGCTGGAGCATCGCCCGCATCTCCGCAGCAAATGATTATCGCTGACATTGTAGCTAAGGAAATTCTCGCACTGTCAGCAATCTCAATGACCCGCAGCAGGCAGAGCTTATAAATAAGTCAAATAAATCAGGAGATATAAGTTTTCGTGGCAAAAAGCATCGCTGACAAAAAAACAGATGGCATAAAACCCATTTATGTAATTGCAGGTAAAGACGAGTTTCTTGCCTGCGGACAATTAAACGCCCTGATTGGCTCGCTTCTTGAGCCTGAACAAATGCAGATGTGTCTTTTGCAGACCGAGGCGGACAAAATCACCGCCGCTGATGTTTTTGATGAGCTGCGAACTCTGCCGTTTCTTGCCGAAAGGCGAGTCGTTGTCCTGAACGATGCGGATAAGTTTGTCTCGGAAAACAGAGAACTGCTGGAAAAATATTTTGAAAAGCCCGCTTCGACAGGCGTACTCGTTCTGGATGTCCGAAGCTGGAAATCAAACACCAGACTTGCGAAAATCCTTCCTTCCACCGGCAAACTGATTGAAGTTGCCGAGCTTAAATCCAAAGCTCTTGTTTCATACCTTTGCGATTATGCCAGAAACCAGCACAGTAAAACCCTGCCTGCCAATGCCGCGTATATGCTCATTGAATTTGCAGGCGAAGAACCGGGCATTTTGAGCAGTGAGATTGATAAACTTGCCGCGTATACCGATTCGGCGAAAACCATAACCGAAAAAGACATTGCCGCCGTCGTAGGGAAAAATCGCGTATTCGATGTCTTTGAGGTTATTAACGCTATGACCGCTGGAAATCTGGCGGGGGCAATTGAAAAACTGCGGCTGATGTTCAGCTCCGACAAGGACGCTGAATATACGGTAATCGGCGCTTTTGCCTGGCATTTCAGGAGAATGTTCAGCGCATCGGCGATGCTCAAAAATGGCGTATCGCCCGATGAGACCGCCAGAAAACTTAATATAAAGAACTGGAACAGCAGGGATTTTTTCAATACGCTGAAAAAAATGCCTATTGAAAAAATAGGCCGCTGCCTTAGGCATCTTGCAGAGATTGATTATCAGATGAAAACAGGCCGGGCAACCGCTCAAACCGCAATCGAGACTATGGTCATACAGCTTGCGGGAAAATAATTCCGCATTAGTCCGATAACAAAACAAATCCCCTTAAAATAAATGCTCACACCTCGGAATATCCGCAAAAGCCATAGATAACGGAGTTTAAGGTAATAGTACGGCAAGTTCAAGCCGATAAACCCACTGGCAATACCTTTTGGGGAAATATCTATGAAAATAGCAAATAAAATAAGCCTTTCTTTTCTTACCGTTGCCCTGATTGTTATGAGCGTTGCCGGAACTTTTGTCTATTTAATTGTGAAGAATGATTTGCAGAAGTCTATAAATAACAATTTAGCCGTGGCGGCTGCCTCGCGAACCAATCATATAGAAACCTACCTCGAAATGCTGGAAATGTCTGTCGGACAGTTATCTAAAAGTGTAGTTCTGGAGGATTTTTTAAAAATAAAAACCAAGGAAGATTCCCGGTATGACGAAGCTTTCCAGCAGGCTATGCGCAGGCTCAAAAAAACCAGAGAGGTTAATTCTTCAATATCTGAATTTATGCTGCTGGATGCAGCGGGAAAAGTAACAGCCTCCAGTAATGAAAGCAGCATCGGAGCAGATAAGTCCGCGGATGCTTATTTTCTCGGCGGGCAGAAAAACATCTTTATCAGGGATGCATATTATTCTGAAATCGTTAAAGAGCCTTTAATCGCCGTATCTGCGCCATTTTTAGACAGTCATACAGGGGATTTATTGGGCGTGCTTGTGGCAAGGGTGAAATTAAATGAGTTAAATAATATCGTTACGAATAGTACCGGTTTGGGTAAGACCGGCGAAATATATATCGTTAATAAGTACGGATTTATGATTACTCCTTCCAGATTCATAGATGATGCCGTTTTAAAACAGAGGGTGGATACTGAAAATGCAAGGAGGGCTCATTTACATAAAGGCAGGGAACACATATTATCCGGAAAGGAAATTGCTAATGTTTTTCCTGATTATCGCGGTGTGCAGGTTATGGGGGCACATGAATTCATACCCCAGATGAAGTGGGGGGTTTGTGCCGAGATAGAAGCAAAGGAAGCGTTTGCGCCCTTGGCAAAACTGCGGTTGTTATTTTTCATCACTTTATTTATAGCGGTCAATGCCGTCTGGTTATCAAGCATATCGATTGCCAGAGTTATTTCTAAGCCGATTCACAAACTGCATAAGGGAACCGAAATAATCGGCAGCGGCAATTTGAATCACAAGGTAGGCACTGACGCAAAAGATGAGATAGGACAGCTTTCTCGCGCATTTGATACAATGACCGAAAATTTAAAAGGCAAAACAACCTCTATTGAAAGCCTCAATAAACAAATTGTCCAGCGTAAATGGGCAGAGCAGAAACTGCGAGAAAGCGAGGAGAAATACCACAACCTTTTTGAAAGCTCCCATGATGCCATCATGGTATTAGATGAAAAGGGATTTTTAAGCGGTAATCCGGCAACATTAAAATTGTTTGGCTGTAAAGATGATAAAGAATTTACCTCTTTGACACCGGCGGATTTATCGCCGGAATATCAGCCCGATGGTACCGCATCTTCCGCAAAGGCACAGGAAATGGTAAAAATAGCAATGGAAAAAGACAGCCATTTCTTTGAGTGGATGCATAAGCGTATGGACAACACAGAGTTTCCTGCCACAGTTTTATTGACGAGCACGGAAATCAACAACAAAAAAGTAGTACAAGCCACTGTTCGAGATATAACCGAGAGCAAAAAAGCTGAAGATGGACTGCGTAAGTTATCGCTCGCTGTCGAACAGAACCCCGCTTGTATTGTCATCACAAACCCCGAAGGTAACATCGAATATGTGAACCCCAAGTTTGTGGAACTGACGGGCTATACCTCTGAAGAAGTTATTGGGAAAAACCCGCGCATATTGAAATCGGGCCAAACACCACCGGAAGAGTACACACGTTTGTGGGATACAATTAAATCCGGACATAAATGGCAAGGTGAATTCTGTAACAAGAGGAAAAACGGTGATATCTATTTCGAAAATGCATCTGTTTCGCCAGTTATCAATGATGCCGGAGTCATAACGCATTTTGTCGCAAACAAGGAAGACATTACTCTCCGCAAAAAAGCTGAAAAAGAAATGCAGGCTGTCCTCGAAATGAAATCGAAATTCATTTCCACAGCATCGCACGAATTGCGAACGCCTCTGACATCTATAAAAGAAGCCGTAAATTTGGTATATAGCGAAACCACCGGACCGCTCAACGACGACCAAAAGGAGTTTTTGGGCATCGCGAAAAGAAACGTTGACCGGCTCGCTCGATTGATAAACGATGTTCTGGATTACCAGAAAATGACTGCCGGCAGAATGGATTTTAATCCCAAGCCCGCAAATATAAATGAAGTAGTAGAGGCTGTTGAAGAAACAATGAGGCCGCTGGCCAAAGAGAAAGGTCTTGAGCTTATAATCGAACTTGATGATGCGGTACCGCTTGTGAATTTCGATAAGGATAAAATTATTCAGGTATTAACCAACCTTGTAAGCAATGCCGTTAAATTCACCGAAACGGGCAGCGTAAAAATTACCACTTCCCGCACAGACGATAAGGTTACTATTGCCGTTAAAGACACTGGAGGTGGAATCAAACCCGAAGATATGCACAAGCTGTTCGTGGAATTTCAACAATTAGCCACTAAAGATGCCGACAGAAAAACAGGCGGTACAGGTTTAGGCCTTGTGATTTCCAAAAAAATCATAGAAAGCCACGGCGGCAGAATATGGGTCGAATCCGATTACGAAAAAGGAACAACTTTTTATTTTGAATTACCTATGGAGAAAATACCATGCCAGATAGAATCTTAGTTGTTGATGACGAGCCGGATATTTTAAGAATCGTTTCTTATAGCCTGAAAAAATGGGGCTATGAGGTTATAACCGCAACAAACGGCCAAGACGGTTTAGACAAAATAGCCGTCAAAAAACCAGACCTTATCCTGCTTGATGCCGGTATGCCTGTAATGACCGGCTTTCAAATGCTCGAAGAACTGCGCAGCAACCCGGACTGGAAACATATTCCTGTAATAATGCTGACCGCGCATTCAGACCCAAGAGATATAGATATCGCTCACAGTTACGGCATCCTTGAATACGTTACCAAGCCGTTTGACCCGATGGATTTGAGAGAAAAAATCGAAAATGCGATAAGCCATAAGGTTTCCAAATAAAAGGCACGTCATTGCTCGCCATATCCGCTGCAAAAATGTATTAGCCAAGACAATCTTTTTTTGTTAGAATTACCACTTCAAAATTTTCCGACTAAATGACATAACATCAAGAACGGATAAGATTTATGACTGAAATGCTGTCAACAGTTTATGAGCCGAACCAGATAGAAGCCCTGGCAAGTGAAATATGGGCCAAGGGAAATTATTTTCATACCACCCCTGCCCCCGCGCTTTCTTGCGAAAGCAAGAGCGGGGGCGGAAAACCCTATACAATCGTCATTCCCCCGCCGAATGTTACCGGCGCTTTGCATCTGGGACACGCCATCGACAACACGCTTCAGGATGTGCTAATCCGCTACAAAAGGATGCAGGGCTTCAACACACTTTGGATGCCCGGCACAGACCACGCGGGAATCGCGACGCAATCAGTCGTTGAAAAAAATCTCAAAGCACAGACCGGCCAAACCCGCCACGACATCGGACGCGAAAAACTCGTCGAAATGATTTGGCAGTGGAAAGAACAATATGGCAACAGAATTCTCGAACAACTGAAACGAATCGGCGCAAGCTGCGACTGGGACAGAACACGCTTTACACTCGACGATATGTGCGCAAAAGCAGTTCGGCATACATTTGTCAACCTTTTCAAAAAAGGCCTAATCTATCGCGGCAAGAGATTAGTCAACTGGGATTCCGTTTTGCAAACCGCTGTCGCTGATGATGAAGTCGTTCACAAAACCGTGCAGGGCAATTTCTGGTATATCCATTATCCGCTGACTGACGGCAGCGGTTTCGTAACGGTTGCGACGACAAGGCCGGAGACAATGCTCGGCGATACAGCCGTTGCGATAAATCCAAAGGACTCAAGAGCCGCCAAACTCGTCGGCAAAAAAATCAAACTGCCTTTGACTGACAGGCAAATTCCTATTATCGCAGACGACCACGTTAAACTCGGCGAAGGCACAGGCTGTCTGAAAGTTACGCCCGCCCACGACCCGAACGACTACGAAATCGGACAGCGGCATAAACTTGAAATGATAAATATCCTCACGCCGGACGGCAAAATTAACGAAAACGGCGGCAAATACGCAGGACTCGACCGTTTCAAAGCAAGAAAAGCGGTTGTCGAGGATTTGCAGACTGCCGGTCTGCTCGAAAAAGTCGAGCCGCGAGAAATGCAGGTCGGCCATTCCGACCGCAGCGGCGATATAATCGAGCCATATCTTTCCGACCAGTGGTTCGTAAGCGTTAAGCCTTTGGCCAAAGAAGCAATCAAAGCAGTCGAAGACGGCAGAATCAAATTCCATCCCGAACGCTACGGCAAAAGCTATCTCGACTGGCTCTACGGCATCCGCGACTGGTGCATCAGCCGCCAGCTCTGGTGGGGACATCGAATCCCGATTTGGTACTGCAAAGACTGCGACCATCTCAGCACCGGTATCGACGACCCGACGCAATGTGAAAAATGCGGCTCGAAAAATATCGAGCAGGACAAAGATGTCCTCGATACATGGTTCAGTTCCGCCCTTTGGCCTCACAGCACACTCGGCTGGCCGCAGCAAACTGACGAACTGAAATTTTATTATCCGACAAGCACGCTCGTAACCGCCCGCGACATCATCACGCTTTGGGTCTCGCGAATGGTTATGATGGGTCTGGAAAATATGGGCGATGTGCCCTTCCGCGATGTATTCATTCACCCGACAATCCTCGACGGCAACGGCGAAAGAATGAGCAAGAGCAAAGGCAATGGCATCGACCCGCTCGACATTATCGAAACTTACGGCGCTGATGCAATGCGATTCAGCCTCTGCCAGATGACAACCGAAAGTCAGGATGTCCGCCTGCCGGTGGCCAAAGATGCGCAGGGCAAAAACACCAGCGAGAAATTCGATATCGGCAGAAACTTCTGCAACAAACTCTGGAACGCATCACGCTTTGCGATGATGAATCTCGAAGGAATTGATTTCAATGCATTCGACCCGGCCAAACTGCACATTACCGACAAATGGATTTTGTCGAGACTGGCGAAAACTGTAAATGAAGTAAATGCCGCGTTTGATGAGTTTAAATTCAGCGAGCCGCTGATGGCGATTTACCGCTTCTTCTGGAACGACCTTTGCGATTGGTATCTCGAATGGTCGAAATCGAGATTAAGAGATGACAGCCAAAAGCAAACCGCTCAAAACGTCCTGGCTTTTGTACTTGACAGCACGCTGCGGCTCCTACATCCGTTTCTGCCTTTCATTACCGAGGGCATATTCCAGAAACTGAATGAAATCGCACCGCAAAGAGGCCTTAAAGGTATTATTGAATTTGACAAAAAGGCCGCTTTGGTTATCGCTGATTGGCCGAATGGCCTTAATGACCTCGTCGAGCCTGAAATCGAAGATGATATTACCGATGTCCAGGAAGTCGTGCGTGTAATTCGTGAAATCAGAAACAAATACGCAGTCGCTCCTAACAAAAAACTCGTTGCGACAGCCAATGCCCCTGCCGACATCGCCGAGATTCTCAATAACAACGCTGATTTAATCTGCGATAGAGCCGCTCTGGAAAAATTCTCCGCTTCACCCGATGAGCAAAAGCCGCAAACCGCCGCAGCGGGCATCGTCGAGCAGATTCAGGTCTTTGTTAATGACATCATCGACACACAGGCAGAATCAAAAAGACTGCAAAAGCAGAAAGACGAACTTACCGGCATAGTAAAATCCTACGAAGCCAAATTAGGAAATGAAAATTTCGTCTCCAGAGCCAAACCTGAATTTGTCGAGCAGACAAAGCAGAAACTCACCGAGGCAAAAGAACAGCTCGAAGCGATTGAGAAAAATTTAGCGGAACTAAAATAGCCACGAATGAACACAAATAAACACGAATTTATTTTACTGATAACTGATAACTGAGTTTCTGATAACTGTTTTTATGGAAATAGAAGTAGAATTATCGCGGATAGTAATTGATGAGGCTTCCGACCAGCAGGTAATCGTCCTGAAGGAAAAGCACGGCAGTCGAACTCTGCCCATTGTCATCGGCATAGTTGAAATTATGGCCATCGACCGCAGGCTCAAGGGCAAAATGCCGCTTCGACCTTTAACGCACGATTTACTGGGCAATATCATCGGCTCGCTCGGCGCAAAAATAGATAAAGTCGTAATCAGCGATATGAAAAATCACACCTATTACGCGACAATTCATATAAGCATAAACGACAGGAAAATCACGGTTGACGCAAGACCATCAGATGCTATCGCAGTTGGAATCGCTACCGATGTGCCCCTGTTCGCAGCCGAACACGTTTTGGGAAATTAAACAACAGTGTAAATCAGTGGCAAAAACATTAGTAAATAGCCAATAATCAGTAGTCAGAAATCTCTGCGGCCTCTGCCTGCCCTGGGCTTGTCGAAGGGAAAAACCATCATAACTCTTTATTTTACGTTGCCTGTCGATACGCAAATAAAGGATTTACGCACATAAAAAAAGCCGGACGCTTTCGCATCCGGCTTGTAATAATCCAAAAATCAAATATCGCAGAGCTTTAGTATCGAGTGGATAACTGCACAGAACGTGCGGCTTTGCGTCTTCTTCTGCGGTTCTTCTCGGAAGGCTTCTCATAATAACTTACGCGCTTCATATCACGAATTAGACCTTCTTTTTCGCACATCTTCTTGAAACGCTTAACCATTTGTTCAACCGACTCGCCAAGGCGAGCTTTAACCTTAATCATTGATATCAACACCTTTCCAGACAAAAATTTCTACTATCCACAGGGGACGAAAGCCCAAATGATAGGGATTTGCGGGCAAATTTCAAGTTAAAAATTGAACAAATACATCTTATTTTTTGCGGCGCCGGCAAATTCAAGATATTTGTCCGCCTTTTTGAGCCTTACATCTACTTTACCAATATCGTCAATCGAGGTTAATTTTGCTGATTTTCGCATCTGCAAAATTTTTTCGACTGTAATATGGCCAAGGCCGGGCACTCGTAAAAGATTGTATCTTGTTGCTGTGTTTATGTTTACAGGAAATGCTTCAGGATGGTTCTTTGCCCAGAGTTCTTTCGGGTCGGTATCGATAGATAGGCGACCATCATTATCGTAAAATATATCTGATGAGTTGAATCCGTATTTGCGGAATAAAAAATCCACCTGATAAAGTCGGTGTTCGCGGATAAAAGATTGCGGATTATTCTGCACGGGCGGCTGATAAGCGGAAAAATAAACCCTGCCCATATTGAGTCTTTCATATAAGGCCTGTGTGTAATTTACAATCTGGCGGTCGGATTCGCCGGCTGCGCCGACGATAAACTGGGTGGTTTGTTTGACCCTTTTTTGGCTTTCAGCGGTCAATTTGCTGATAAGTTTCATCGGCTCGACAATATCTTTGAGGAAGTCTTTTTTTATAGACAATTTTTCGAGAAATTCTTTGCCGGGCGTTTCGATATTCAGCGAGACTGCGTTTGAAAGGCTGATTGCTTTTTCAATGGCTGCGGGGCTTGAGCCGGGAATAATTTTTAAGTGTATATAGCCTTTGAAGTTGTGTTTATTTCTGAGTATTTCCGCGCAGGCGGTGAGTTTTTCCATCGTTCTGTCCGCATTGCCGATTACGCCGCTGGAGAGGAAAATTCCAAAAACCTCGCCCCGTCTATAATAGTCCAAAAAGGCATTTATAAGCTCGTTATTGTCAAGCTGGCATCTTTGGGTATCGGAATTATTATTGAGCGGGCAGTATTTGCAGTCGCTTGAACAGTGATTTGAAATGAGGATTTTAAACAGATTTGAAACTCCGCCGCCGGGCAGGGTAACGGGATATATCCATTTGCCTTTGCTGCCCTGTGTTCGATGTTCGGATTTGTCGCTGCCGCAGGCGCAAGCCAGGTCATATTGCGAGTCTTTGCTTAGTATCTGGAGCTTTTCAAAAGTGTCAGGTTTTGAGGCGGTGAACATAGCCTTAAATATAAACCGGAAATTTATTTTGGCAAGCGGCATCTGTGAAAAAAGATGCCGGCTGGTGTTTGTGAACGTCCCATAAGTGATTTCCGAGGAATGATTTATTAGAAAAAAACAGGTATTTCTGACAAAAACAGGGTATTTGCCGTTGTCTGTTTGGTTAAAGCCTAAAAAAACCGAGATAGGACATAACTGATTGCGTTTTTGTGTTTGCGGCAATTGTTTATTTTAAGGCTAAGGCATGAAAAAAACTCAATTATTTAAAAGGATTTCAGAAGTATTGAGCGTTTGTATATTTCTGGGCGGCTTGGTTGCGTTGGTCGGCTGGGTTCTCGATATCCCAGTTTTAAAAAGCATTTCGCCTAACTTTGTCGCGATGAAAGCAAATACGGCGATAGGTTTTATTTTTATCGGCTTATCGCTGTGGTTGTTACAGACAAGGCGGCAGGGCAATCGGGCAGCTCGCGGAATTGCCCGTTTTTGCGCTTTTGTTGTTTTTGCGATAGGGTTTCTGGTTTTTTGGGAGTATATGCTTGGAAGGAATTTCGGCATTGACCAGCTTTTATTTAAAGAGTCGGCAACGGTTATCTTAACCAGTTCTCCGGGAAAGATGGCATTCAATACTTCTATTATTTTTGTGCTAATAGGCATCGCATTATTTATGGTAGGATTTGAAGCCGCACTTTTTTCCTGGCCGGCTCAGTTATTGGTTATACCGACCGGCATCATCTCTCTTTTATCATTTGTGGGATATTTGTATGGCGCAACCCCACTCTATATTGGTCATAAATTCAATACCGCTATGGCTCTACATACCAGCGTATTGTCCCTGATGTCCTGTATCGGGTGTCTCTATGTCAGACCGGAACGGGGATTGATGAAGACTATCAGCAGCGATAACTATGGCGGCCTGATGCTCCGGAGAATGCTGCCCGTTGTTGTTATTATTCCGCTGGTAATAGGCTATATCAACCTTCACGGAGAGAACAAAGCATTGCTTACTAATGAATTTGGAGAGACGTTCGTAGCAATCTCCAATATGATTATAATAAGTTTATTCGTATATATACTCTCTGTTTATCTGAACAGGCTGGATGCCAAACGCAAACAAACCGAGATAACGCTGCTGGAGTCTGAATCAAAATATAAGACACTGTTTTCCACGGCGGTAGAGGGAATACTCGTGGCCGATGTGCAAAAGAAGCAATTCCTATATTGTAATCCGGCTATATGCAGGATGTTGGGATACACAGAAGAAGAGTTAATGCGTTTAGGCGTGGAGAATATTCATCCCAAAGAGGCCTTAGACTATGTATATGCCGAGTTTGAGGCTCAGGCGCGTGGAGAAAAAAAAATCACAGAACTTCTGTGTCTGCGTAAAGACGGCACGATATTTGATGTCTCTATCGGCACGTCCGGCATAGTTATAGACGGGCGCAAATGTATGTTGGGTTTTTTCACCGATATTACCGAACGCAAAGAGACGGAAGAGAAAATAAAGAAAATGCTGCAATGGCAGCAGGGCGTTAACATTATCCAACAGTCACTTCTTGTACAAGCGCCCCTTGAGGATAAGCTCAAAATATTAACAGACAGCATTGTGAGAATTTTTGACGCCGATTTTTGTCGAATCTGGCTGATACGCCCCGGCGATATATGTCAGGACTGTGTTCATGGCGAAGCGAAAGAAGGAACGCATATATGCCATAATCACGATAGGTGCCTGCATCTGCTGGCCAGTTCCGGCCGATACACGAGTATAGACGGCAGAGTTCATCGCCGCGTTCCATTCGGCTGTTATAAAATCGGCCTCGTCGCATCGGGCGAAGAACATAAATTTCTCACAAACGACGTGCAGAACGACCCGCGAGTTCACAATAATCAGTGGGCACGCGAATTGGGACTTAAGTCGTTTGCGGGATACCAGCTAAAAATTCCCGGCGGAGAAACATTAGGAGTTTTGGCATTGTTTGCGAAACACCCTATTCTGCCTGCAGAAGACGCAATGTTAGACGGACTCAGCAGTACCGCGGCTTTTATCGTTCAACAAGTGGTTGCGGATAATGCGCTTCGCCACTCTGAGACAAAGTTCCACACACTCTACGATACTACAAGCGACGCGGTGATGCTGTTAAACGAGAAAGGCTTTTTCGACTGCAACAAGGCTACCCTGACGATTTTCGGCTGTTCTGATAAAAAAGAATTCTGCTCGAAACATCCCGCTGATTTGTCGCCGGCAATGCAGCCTTGCGGCACCGATTCTATGGCGCTGGCTAACCAGCAAATCGCCATAGCAATGAAAAAGGGCACTAACCAATTCGAGTGGGTGCACAAGCGTGCCGATACGGGCAGAGAGTTCCCCGCCGAGGTGCTGCTTAACGCGATGGAACTGGACGGCAAACCTGTTCTTCAGGCGGTTGTCCGTGATATAACCGCTCGCAAACAGGCGGAAGAATCGCTGATTTTTATCAAGACAAAACTCGAATTGTCACTGCAGTCATCCCAAATGGGCGTGTGGCAATATAATATCTCAGAAAACAGACGTGTTTTTGACGACCAGACATGCTCTCTTCTGGGGATTAATCCTGCGATGTTTGGCGGATTAGAAGAAGAGTTTTTTGCTGCGCTACATCCCGATGACCGTGAAAAGATCAAATCAGCTTTGAGCCGTACAATTTACGGAGGGGCATCATACGAACCGGAATACCGCGTTGTCTGGCCTGACGGGAGCATTCATCATATCTCCGCTCGAGGCAAGCTGCAGCGTGATGATAAAGGTAATCCTCAAAGGATTAACGGCATTATCTGGGACATCACCGAACGCAAGCAGGCGGAAGAGAATATGAAAGAGCTTAACCGGGAGCTTGAGGGGACAGTAAGAAAGCTTGAAGAGACAAATCAGGAACTCAAGAACTTTGTCTATATAGCATCGCACGATTTGAAAGAGCCTGCGCGAAAAATATCCACTTTCGGGAGTATGCTGCAAAAATCATTGAGTGGCACAATTGCCGAGGACGATGCGGAAAATTTATCTTTTATGAATGAAGGCGCCGAGCGTATGACCCAAATGGTCGAAGGCCTGCTCGCCTATTTAGCGGTTATTACAAAGCATTTGTCTCTCGGAACGGTAAAATTAGACAGTTTGATTGACAGGTTGAAACATACAGAACTGGCAGAGGCTATCGCAAATAGCGGCGCCATAATTGATATTCCCAAACCGCTCCCTGCGGTTGAAGCGGATAATTTATTTATGCGTCAATTGCTGCATCATTTAATTATCAACGGCATAAAATATCAGGCCAAAGGAAATTCGCCTCACATAACAATAACCAGCAAACCCGCCGCGAACCAAATGGTTAAAATTGAAATTACAGATAACGGCATAGGCATTAAGCCGGAGTTCCATCAGGCGATATTCGCTATGTTCAAGAGACTGCACTTGAGAAGCGAATACGACGGTATAGGCACCGGCCTTCCCATCTGCAAAAAAATTGTCGAACGCTACGGCGGCCAAATCGGCGTTGAATCCCAGCTCGGCAAAGGCTCGACATTCTGGTTCACGCTGCCGTTGTCAAAATCAGCCAAATCAACAGCGGAACCGGTTTTGGCATCGCACACCGGCAGATTGCAAAAAAGGGCAATGCGATAGAGGTGAATTAAAAGTTTTTGCCGAGGAGTTTTTTGTAAAAAAATCTGCTCATCCTCCATATCCCCAGATGTCCGATAATAAATGCGCCTGTGATACAGATAGTCCTAAAAATAGCGATATTTCACAGCAAAAACGCGGAAAATTCAGGTTGAGACAGGTTGGGAATTCTCAAACATAGTGTAAAGTAATAACTCCGACCTGTCGAAATATGGGACAGTGCGTAATTGTATTTGCGGGCAGCAGCTAAATGAATGACAGTTGCCTATTTTATTGAGAAGGCCATCAAGCGGTCGTATATGCAAGTTTAGTATGTGAAATAACTGTTAAGGGA
>Ga0172379_10002789_pt1 | contig 29732 bp, 30 predicted proteins | sample GrowelOW334metaG_FD_119756 | JGI IMG/M metagenome (GOLD analysis project Ga0172379, IMG submission 119756) | Groundwater microbial communities from an aquifer near a municipal landfill in Southern Ontario, Canada - Groundwater well OW334 metaG | ecosystem: Environmental > Aquatic > Deep...
CGTTATTGACGGTCTTTGCGCCCACTGAAACGAATCCGAAATGGTCCTCCTTTCCATTTCGTGGTGCTTATATTTTATGTCTTCCGAGGGGGTGTGTCAAAGACAAAGTTGTCCACAGAATTTATAAAAAAACGACACTTATTTTTGGCTTTGTTTAGCTTGTAGTCTGCAGAAATTAGCTTGTAGGATTTTGGAACAAAAAAACTTGTAACTTTGAATCCACCTACAAGCTACAAGCTACTTCCTACAACCTAAAAAGGCATTGTAAAATTTATCGCTGTCTTTTCCGTCTTCAAACGAAAGTCAACCGGAATCGCCTTACGCTCCCCGGAACGATCTTCGTAGGCCAAAGCTTTATATTTTAAGCCGTATTCATAAACAGCTTTGGTCACCCGCACGTCGTCGAGACAATATTGTTTTACTTTGTCCTTCTCCCCCTTTTTCCACCACTCAATGGCCTGCAAACCATGGCCGGTCTTCCCCTGCCCGACTGTTGCCATTGCGACATGATCAAGCTTTAAACGAAAACCAAGAGCTTTTTGAATTTCTTCCAAAATATCCAAATTGGGAAAAGCTAAAAAATCTCCGGGATAATAATTATTCATGATCGGCAAATCAAAACCCTTGCTATTGTAACCGATTAAACGGTCGGCTCGTTCCAGGCGCGGCCATAATTCACCAAACTCGTGTTCCTCGAAAGCGCGATACTCGTCGTTTTCGTAAAAATATGCCCCGATCACGGAAATTTTGAATTCCGAGCGATCGCGGCTGTTAATATCATCAAAGGTATTTTTTGTTTCAATATCGAAGACTACTTCTTTGGACATATGTTACGAAACTACGAAAGACTACTAAACTACGAAAGTTTTTGGTCGACGTTAATTATTTTTGGTTTTAAAATTCTTTGGTAAGTCACACCTTTTTCTGAAAAACGGATTAACAAACCTAATTCTGTTTTAGTATTAGCCAAATATTGCTTAATTTGTTCAAAATCTGATGTTTTAAATTGTCCAGAAGATTTTATTTCAACCACGACCGTATCTTCCACTATAAAATCCAAAATATATTTTCCAACCACCACTTCTTGATATTTAAGAGGAATACTTACCTCTCGTTTAAATTTCAAGTCCCTCTTTCCAAAAGCAACCATCAAGGCTTTTTGTAAATATCTTTCTTTGTGTTGACCGCCGATCTCTTTAAAAACATCGAAACATGCGCCAACTATTTCATAGCTTAAATCCGGTTGTATAAGGTCATCTCTTTTAAGCTTCGACACAATTTCGTAGTTTCGTATTTTTTCGTTGTTTCGTAACCCCTAAGGGATTAAATAAAGATACAGTTTTTCTCCCCGGGCTTCATCGGTCTTAATTAATGGCAAGGACGGGTATTTAAAGGTTCGGGAAATGACACGTGTGCCAGAAGGATAATATTTTTTTAGAAGCGGTTCAAGCCTTTGCTGAGTTTCTGGAAAAAGATAAGTGGCAATAACATCAGCCTTGGGCAATTCGGCCTTAAAAAAATTTCCACCACGTAAATCAATCTTGTCGGACAAACCGGCTATTTTGGCACGAAGTAAACCGAGCCAACGGACGCCCGGATGATGTTCGTAACCAATTCCTTTGGCCGCATTAAAATTTTTAACGGCCGTTAAAAGAAGTGAGCCGTCGCCGCAACCAAAATCAACCACGGTTTCGCCCGGCTTCAATTCGGCCATTTCAAACATCTTTTTACCAATTTTTCCGCGGGTTGGCACCCAAGGCACACTGACCAAACCGGAAATAAGCAAGGTAACTAAAAAAGCCAAGGACAAAAGAAGTAAAAATTGTATAAAAAGAATTAATAACACTAAGAATGAATACATAAGATTATTTTTCGTTACCAAAAATTAACTTTCCGGCTGTCCACAAATCAGTACGCCCCAATTCCTTTTCGGCATACCACCACTCAACTCCCCACAAATACGCTTCGGAAAACCCGGCATATTTGGCAAAGGAAATATTGTCAGCCAAATCTTCAGAAGTAAAAGCCTCGGCTCGTTCTTCGCCCGACAATTCGTTAATCGGTTCGGAAAACCACGGTTCAGCCTGAAGTTCGGAAATAATAATTTCTTTTGTAAACAAACCGGCAACCATGGCTCGAAAACGATAAACCAATGGTTTCAATGGATAAGGCATAAGGCCGGTAGCCGGACTATAACTGACGCGATACATTGAAATACCCAAAACGTCAGAAATTTTGGCTGAAGGAATCCAAGGATCCAGTTCCCCGCTAACCGTTAGCATAATTGGCTTGTTATCAAGCGATTTGACCAAGGAAATTTCTTTATCCAATAATTCCGCGCTGGGTGACGGACAAATTCCAAAAGGAAAAAACGGTTCGTTTTCCACTTGCCAACGTTCTACGGCCGGACTGTCTTTATATCTTTCCACAACTGTCTTTTCCATGTTCAATACTGCCGCCTCAGTTTCAGAACCAACCAGCCCTTCGGCCCAATCGGGGGTATAACACTCTGGCCAACGTGGCACCTTATTACCAATAACTAAAATTAATTCAACGCCGCGTTTTTCGGCTTCGTTCACAAAAAAATCATTGAGTGACCAATCGTATTGTCCTTTTTCGGTTTCGATTTGCGACCAATAAATAGGCAGGCGGATTTTTCTCACCCCCAAATCTTCAAGAACAGCAATATAAGCTTCCCGCGGATCAAGACCTAAACCATAGGCGTAGGCCGCACTAAAAGTTACTCCTAGTTCCGGCTGTTTTGGTTCGAAAAAAAACTTTATTGAACAAAAAATCGCCCCGACCAAGCAAAAAAACAAAACCGCCGTGACGATAATTCGTTTCGTCATATTTCTTCTTTCTTTTCTCGTAAAAATGCCAACCAACCTTCAATAAGTTTTATGGCCGCTTTAAACGGCGCTTCAATAATAAAATCTAAAAAGAAAAGAAGAATGTTTACGCGCGGGGCGCGCATACTAATCCAACGACCGGCCCGAACAATCGGCAAAAAGAAAATGTCAAAAATGGCGCTGCCCACCCCACCCGAACCCTCGACCATAACCAGCTCGCGACGACTGCCGCGAATTCGGAAGCCAAAAAAGGTGACCAGAGACAAAAAGAACAAAAAGAAAAAAATGGAAACCGCATTAAAACCAAAGGATTGGAGGAAATATGAGATTACGCCGACGAACAACAAAAACATTAGAGCGTACAAAATACCAAAAATTATGCCCATGCCACCCTTGGCCCACGGTCGCCGCAAAGAAAACTTTAAAGGCTTGGGTGAATCAAAACCAAGCACCGAGCGCAACTCGCCAATTAAAAGTTCAGTGTTCTTTTTTTCCGGAATATTAATGGTCATGCTGATAATAACCAACAACATCGGATGGAATAAAATATTGGTTAAAAGTGGCGTCCACCCGGCATCTTTGGCAACCAAACGATCATACGGCAATTCAACTAGTAAAGCTAAAATTGATTTTGTTAGTAAAATGAAAACAACGGCCCGCAAAATACTGCGACCGATGCGGGTACGAAAATAATCATAACGCTTGGCCGCAGCTTCGGCCACGACCGCGCTAAAACGTGCCTCGTCGGCCAAAACCTCGTCAATTTCATCAATATACTTTTCGGCCACATCGCGGAAAATTTTAAAAGCCACGGAACGTTGGCGAACAAAACGGAATAAACGTTCACTGGCCGGATGTGACAATTGTTTTTCAACCGCTTCAATAACTTGAGGAAGTCGATTGGCCACGCGATTAACCAACTCTGGGGTAGGATTTTTAGACCATTCTGGAAAATACAGCGAAAAAACGCGATACCTTAAGGTGGCTAAATTTGATTTTAAAACAGCTCGGTGAACAGCAATGTACAGCTGTAATTCCTGATCCTCTGATTTAACCACGCCGGTTGACCAAGTCATGCGGCCTTTCAAATTTTGGTAAGCCAAACTAACCAAAGCTTCATCAACCGTAGGCTGACAGAGTTTGTATTCAATTTCCGTGGAAAGAACATCAAGAAGCCACAAGTTAAAACGTTGTGTATCACGACCAGCCTCTTCGGCCTGCGCGAAAAGCGGCTGAAATTTACGAAAGACACTGGCCACTTCGTCCAAAATTTTTGTTGAAACAAAATTATTGGGAAAATAACGGGCCCAAATAAGTTCGTGAATCAAATCCGAAGATAACGCCACCACATCTTCCTCGCCAAAACGTCTTTTTAAAATACGACGAATAGCATTGCGTCTAAGCAAATGCTCTTCATCGTATTCCAAAGCATTTCTAACATTTTCGTAAACACTGGCGGCCGCGGAAACCGTGTCGCTAACCGCAATGACTTCACCCTCGGGTTTAGTCTCTTTGGCGATTTTAGCTTCGCGCACCGTGGCAAAAAAAGCACGTAAATATGTGTCTTCCATAGCGGCTAATATTGTACCTCGTTTCCAAATTTGGTGGAAGTCTTAATTTATTTTATGAAGGCGTAATCACTCCACCACTTCTTGTTGTATTCCAGGGCTTCGGCCGACTGTTCCGACGGTCTGGGTGGCAAAGCTGTGGCAATCCCAGTAAAAGCAGTGTAAAGAACCGGAGGTCTGTCAGGTCTCTTCTTAACAGTAATAATCAAGTTGTCGGTCATCGGCACTTCAACTCCCGAAACAACGTTAACTTTTATTCTATCAACCGCCTGCCCAGCCCCGCGCCACTCTTCAGACACTCTATCAGCAATCTCGGGAGTAATTTTTACAAGCGAAGCTGTGCCTAATTTTTCGGCCACGGGAATACCAAAATTGTCTTTATCTTCTGGAGTTACAACAACTCTAAAATCAACGCTCATGTTCCCGGTAATTGGATCTTTTATCCAAAACGGAATTTGACCGGTGGCTAAGATTGTCTTAATTTTCTCTAAACAAAAAGAAACAATTTTTTCCGGATTATTTATGGTCGGATTGAATTTTGAACCAGCCGTCGCTAATTGACTAGCTAAAAAGTCGTCATCAATCGTTCGATGTTCAGAACCATCTAAAAAATCTTGACCAATCAACCTTGACTGTGCCTCTCGGGAAAGTGAAACCAGATGCCTAGCAATATGAATTAGACTTTCGGTGGTAATTTTAATACTTTCCAAATCAGCCTGCTCAAAAACTCCAACTTTTTCGCCATACTGACGAATACCGTCTTGCTCAAAGTAATCTTCTGGTCTATTTGTTTGTTCCTTTTCCACCATATTTCTAAACAATGAGCGGCAACCTTTCCAATTCGCTCTGACGACGTCCCAAAACAATTTCTTCAATGCGATAAGTACCGTGCGTTGGAGCTTCAATATAACCGCTCCAGGCCATGCGGGCTAAACCACCGGAGTTAATCCAGTCAAACAGCCATTCGTCGGTATAACGCGGGTCGTCTTGAGCCACGCCGCCACCGACATAGCGAAGCCACAAGCGATTGAACTCTTCTTGACTGCCAATTGGCGGCGCCATAACTAAAGCTAAACCTAAACCGGTATAGAAAGAAAGTTCACTTGGTTTAGTCCAAAGAATATCGGTGTTTTTAAGAATTTCGGTAAAGCCGTCAAAATATTTGGCCCGTGAATCAAAGGTTGGAATATAAAGTCCGTCGCCCTGGTGTTGTTTAAGGCCAATTTCCTCGGCTGCCTCACGATAATACTTAGCCACGTCGTGTCTGGTTCCGGCAATCAAGTTTAAACGAATTTCATCTTTTAAAATATGCTTCTTTAAACTTTTTAAAACTTGCACGCCAAGCGCCTTTTGTGCCCCGGCTCCGCCGACTGAATAAGTTATGGTTAAAGGATGATTAGGACGGCGGCGTAAGCGATTCCAACCAAACTCTTTTAACAAAACATTTTTATAACGTGAACGGAAAATGTTTTTCGGATCAAGGTTAACCAAACGCTCGGCTAATAAATCTTTAAGTGCCCCGGATTTGGAACCGCCAATTAATTCCTTAGGCAAAGGAAAACCAGTGAGAAAAATATTCTCCTCACGCACACCGTAAAGTTTTAAGCGTTCAACCACCCGACCGTTGCTAGCAAAATATTTAATCCGCGACTTTTGGGGATTAAGCGGGGCCCAAGTCCGCGAAATATCAGCGTCGCAAGTAACACAATAAATTTCCCCGGGGTAATCAAAATGTTCAGCCGCGAAAGCCGGCAAAAAGAAAGTGGTAACTAAAGGCAGTGGATTTTTAGCCAAGGTTTCAACAAGATCACGCCCCATTTCGTGTTTTTGGATATACCGATAGAGCTGTTTTAATTGTAGGTTTGGTTCAGATAAGTCTCGTCGCGGATAAAAAGACGGGATTTCCTGTAAATAATCCATGGCCTCAAACAAAAACTTTCCAAACAACGGAATTGGTTTAAGACGAGAAATGGTTTCGTATAATTCGCGACTTTGCCGCCAAAGTTTTTTATCCTCGGTTGGTATGCCCCGATATTCATTGGCGGAAATTACTTCACCGCCCGAAAGATCACGGAGCGGCCAGGCGGCTCGCGAATGACCGTAACCCATGTTTACATCAACAACGTGAGCTTTTTTTGTTTCGGTTTTCATATTTTAAAAAATCGTTCTTTCTTTTGAGTTCTTAATCAAGGCGTAAGCTTCTTCGGCCGTATCAACAACAGTGAAGAGTTTGGTGTCATTGACATCAATGGCGTCAAACTTTTCGCAAACATCTTTTTTGATCCAATTGACCAGCGGATCCCAAAACTCGTGGCCTAAACAAATCATGGGAACCTTTTGCGCTTTTCCGGTTTGAATTAACATGACCATTTCAAAAAATTCATCAAGCGTGCCAAAACCACCGGGGCAAAAAACATAAGCCTGAGCCGAAGCGGCCATCATGACTTTTCGGGTGAAAAAATAATAGAAAGCCCGACCTTCTTTAACATAATCATTCATGCGCTGTTTGGTTGGCAATTGAATATTTAAACCAATTGATTGTCCGCCGGCTTCAAAAGCCCCCTTGTTGGCGGCTTCCATAATTCCCGGACCACCACCGGTAATGACGGCAAATTTATTTTTAGCCAAAAGTCGACCCAGTTTTTCGGTTTCCTTATACCAACGATTATTTTTATCAAGCCGTGCTGAACCAAAAATTGTCACCTCGCGTGAAGTTTCCGACAAAAACTGAAAACCTTCAACAAATTCGGCCATAATGCGAAAAACGCGCCAAGGAATGTCGGCCATGGTCGCCGGCGGCCGGCCGTCGTTCATAGCATCGGGAAAACGACAGGTGTTGTCATTATTTTTTTGTTTCTTTGTCGCCATAATTTCTATTTTTTAAATTTTTAAGAATTGATGAAGAATTTTATCGGCAGCCGCGGCCACTTCGGGAAACGGCGGTGATCCATCTATAATAGCATCGGCCGACGATCGATACGGTGTTATGAACTGCCGCGCGGCCGGCACCACTACCCGCCAATGATATTCCGTGTCGTAACCGGGCTGGCGAAGCAATCGCCGGCGCAAAGCTTCTTCTTCGGAAACTTCGAGCCACAAACGAAGATCAAACAAGTTTCGAATTCGCTCATCGGAAAAAAGCATTATTCCTTCGGCAAAAATTATCGGGAAAGGGGTAAAAATTGTTTTTCCAACGCGTCGACTTTCTTTACGACTGTAAAGTGGCGACCAGATTTCGTTTCCCTTCTTTAATTCCACCAATGCCTCATAAGCCTCATCAAGATGAAAACTTTCAGGAATGTCCCAATGCGGCCGGTTTTCAACTCTTGGACATTCGTCTTCGTCCTTATAAAAATCATCGAAACGAAAACGCTTGACTCCACCCTGGCTTTCTAAATGCTGAGCCAAAGTTGATTTGCCTGCCCCAGAGAAACCGGCTAGTCCGACAAGAAATGGAATCATAAACGTTTACTTCCTCCGATATTTTCCAATAAGTTCGGCTTTCCCCAACATGTTTTGTTCCATAACGGAAACAAAATTTTCCTTAGTGATATTTTCCACGTGTCCAGTCTTCAGGGCATACACAGTAAAAACGTAATGGTGGGTACCTTTCATGGGACAAGGCCCGCCATAGCCGCGACCAGAAAAATCGTTTTTTAAATCATCACCACCGGTTTTTCCACCTTGCGAAATTTCTCGCGTCATCGCTGGAACATTAACGACTAACCAATGCAAAAAGTTTCCCGAAGGCGAATCAGGGTCAAAACAGGATAAAGCAAAACTTTTCGTGCCCTCGGGAACATCGCTCCACTCCAAATGTGGCGAGACATTGGCCCCATCACAAGTATGCAGAGCCGGGATAGCACCATCGGGTTTAATATCAACACTTTCTAAAATCATAGCGACTTTATTGTACCTTGTTGGACAGGGTGTGTTCAATAGCAATCCTCCACCCCAACCCTCCCCCAATAGGGGAGGGAGAACCAGTTTCAGAGGAAGGACTAAACTAAAGATTTTCCTTTATTTTCTTGACTACTGCTTCTGGATTATCCAAAACTTCTTCGTTCTTAAAGTGCAGAATCTTAAAACCCAAACCTTTTAAGTCTTCACTTCGGATTAAATCGTATTCGGCAATATCTTTCTTTAAATGAATCTTTCCATCTAATTCAATGACTAATTTTTTGCTTCGACAACAAAAATCAACAATATATCTGCCAATACCAACTTGCCGATAAAAAATAGCCCCCAGCTCTTTACGACGCAAATACTGCCAAAGAACAACTTCGGCGTCGGTTTGGTTATTTCTTAAAACTCTCCGAGTTTCTTTAAGCTTACTAGAATTAAAAACCTGTTTGTCGGACATAATATTAATCCTCCTCCCCATCCCTCCCCCAATGGGGGAGGGAGAGCTGATTTCAGACGCCGGTCTTCCCCTCCCTTTGGGAGGGGATAAGAGAGGAAGGATTTAAAATTCTTCCTCAATGGCCTGAATTAAGGTTTTCATCCCCAGGCCCTTCTCGGCCGAAACAAAGACCGGGTTATAGGTTTTCCATCTTTTAGCAATAGTACTGAAATCTGTTTTTGAACAAAGGTCGATTTTGTTAAAAACGTAAAGTTTGGGCGTTTTTTCCACACCCAATTCACACAAAACTTTTTCCACCACGGCTATTTTGAAACGCATCATGGGGTCGGAAACATCAATAACATGGAGCAGTAGATCAGATTCGACAGCTTCGGACAAAGTTGATTTGAAAGCATGAAGAAGTTCGGGTGGAAGATTTTTAATAAAACCAATAGTGTCGGAAACCAAGGCCTGTTCGTGGCGCTCGGGTAAATACAATTGACCAACGCGGGTGTCGAGAGTGGCAAAAAGTTTATTAGCCACGTATTCATGGCGGCCGGTAAGGGTATTCAAAAGCGAAGTTTTACCGGCATTGGTATAACCAACAACCGAAATCGTTTTTAAACCGCGACGCCGACGATCTTGACGATGTCCGGCCCGAACGTTTTCGTATTGCTTAATTTTTTCGACAATAGTACGTTCGCGTTCTTTTAAGTGGCGCTTCATGCGTTCGATGTTGGTTTCGCCAATACCGCTGGTACCAATACCGCCACCTTGGCGCGATAATTCTAGCCCCATGCGAAAAATGCGCGGCCCCATGTGGCGAATGCCGGCCAATTCGATTTCCAATCGCGCTTCAGTGGTTTGAGCGTGTTTGGCAAAAATTTTCAAAATCAAATCCAGCCGGTCCCAAACCTCTACCCCGGCTGGTTTTAAAATTTCCTGGAGTTCGTACATTTGCCTGGGCTTTAGACGGTCGTTGACAATCAAAAATTTGGCGCCCAAGGTTCGACCCTCGTCGCTTAATTCGGCAGCCTTGCCCGGACCAATGAAAGTGCGTGGATGCGGGGCAAAACGCCGTTGATATTTTTTAACAATTACCAAACCGCCGAAAGTGTTAACCAACTCTTCCAGCTCACGCAAACGCTCCTCACTCTGCGCCGCCCGCATGCGCGGGTGAATCAGATCGATAAGAATGGCCTTTCCGGCGAAGCCGGATCCGGCTCCGCCGGATTTCTTTTCTGGAGTCATGGCTCCATGATATCACATTGACAATTATAGATAATTATACTAATATTCTCTTCCTTGCCATTCAGGGTCTGGCTGGGATTTGTTCTCTTAACAACGACCCTATACAACACAGGTGAATAAATGCGAGGCAACGCCGCGGCCCTCAAGAAACTCGTTCCCACCGTCTTCGCCGACAGCAAGGTCCGGTTCGACGAGAACACCGGCGAGCCCATCCTGGTCGTCAGGATCGTGAAGAAGGTCACCACCCAGCTCGCGAGGGAGATCAGGGTTCTGGTCATCACGACCGAGCCCGAACTCAACACCAAGGGCATGGCCGAGAAGCTCAACTCCTTCGCCTTCGACGACGAGAAGATCTACGAGCTCCACTTCGACCGGGACGGCCTCAAGACCTGCCTGGTCGATGACGTGGTCGTCGAGGCCACCAAGAACCCGGGGCTCCGGGAATTCCTCTCGCACTACTTCCACAACTGCTGCACCGCGGTCAGCGACCTCGACAAGACGCTGGGACGCCTCCCCTCGGTGGAGCAGCTCACCGGGGACATCGAACGCGAAGTCGAGCCGCGACTCGTGGAAGCCTTCACCAAGGGCAACCCGGTCGCCTTCGTCACCGGCCCGACCAACATCGTGCCGATCTGCCCCTGCAAGGCAACGATGCTCGACCCCTTGTTCCTCGACGTCCTCGGCATGGTCGGCGGCGAGGAGCTCAAGACCCTCAACAAGAAGCGAGCCGAGCTCGAGGCGATGGCCCGGGACAAGGCGACTCTCGTTACCATCGTCCCTGTGGAGTGCCGCAACATCTTCTTCAACCTCGCCGCCACGATCATCGTCGCAGCGATCGAGGCCCTGCTCCCGGACATCGTCCAGGCCGAGCAGGACAAGATCGCGGTCAACGCGGGGGCGGCCATCGCGGCCCTCCACGACGCACGGCGCGCGACCGCCGAGGCCAGCACCGACATGACCGAGGCCTAGCCCAGGCCCACGTTCCCGCTTCTTCAGAAGAAGCCACGGCAACTCTTGCCGCGCGCTCTATGGAGAAGTGGTTTTTTATTTTAGAAAACAACAACGCGGCGTTGACAAGGCCGGGGAAATATTATAATCTTTTCCTCCTGCCATAAGGGGTCTGGCGTGGGTTGTTCCTAAAAATTTGACTGACCCCAACCTTTGTTCGGAGGTTCCCGTGCTAACTTCCCTAGCGTCGCTCGTTGCTCTCGTCCCGGAGGTCTTCACCAACCTCGGGATCACCTTCGATCCCGAGACCAACGCGCCTCTCCTGGTCGTCAAGATCGTGAAGCGGGACGGTGTCCTGACTCTCACGACCGAACCCGAATTCGACACCAAGGGCATGACCGAGAAGCTCGACCCCACATCCTTCGAGGAGGGAGTCGTCTACGAACTCCAGTTCGGCCCGAAAGAAATGGGAATCTACTCAGTCGACGGCGTGGTCACCAACTCCAGTATCAACCCCGGTCTCCAAGAACTGGGCGTGCACCTCTACTACCACGGCTGTTGCGCGGCCGGCGACCTCGACAAAACACTGAGATGTCTCCCGTCGGTTGAGAATCTCACCGAGAGTCTCGGCGTCAGCGTCGAGAGATACCTCATGAAGGCCCTCAACGAGAACGACACGGATGCCTTCGTCACCGGACCGATCGGCAACTGGGCGATCTTCGAGAAGGAGGCAGTGGACGGGGATATGGAGGCTATCACCATCCCCATCCCACTGGAGCGCGAGAACATGTTCTACAGCCTCGCAGTCACGATCCTCGTCGCGGTGTTCGAAGCTTTGTTTCCAGACATCGTCCGAGCGCAGCAGATGGCCATCATAGACAGGACCGAGAGGATCCTCGTGGCCGCGCGGAAGAAGCTCTGCCCGCATCCGCCGGACGACACACCGTACCGCGTCAGATGAGCGGCTCCCGACCGCGTGTTCGGCACCCTCGCCTCCCCCAAACTCGGGAGGCTTTTAAAAAACCAAAAAATAAGGCACAATAGCACCGTTATGAATAAAACTCGCCACGAACAGTTTTCCGAATTATTTCCCAATGAACCAAAATATCGCTGGAAGCAAGTCGAGTTAGCTTTGTTTCAAGAAAAAAATCACGGTTGGAATGACGCCACTTCCCTGCCCGCGGCTATGCGGGCCAGCTTGGCGGAAAAAATTTCTTGGCTATCTTTTGAAAAAGTAACCGAGGTGGCCGAACGAGACGGTTCGGTTAGGAAGGTCTTACTTGAAGCCGAAGATGGCAGCCGGATTGAATCGGTTTTAATGCAAAATAAATCCGGAAAATATTCGGTTTGTGTTTCGACTCAAGTTGGTTGTGCCATGGGCTGTGCTTTTTGTTCAACTGGCAAACTTGGTTTGAAACGAAGTTTAACGGCCGATGAAATTGTTGATCAACTACGCTATTGGCAGTTGTCACAAAATCCAATCACTATTCCCGCCCCGAACGGCGACACTGAAGGAAAAGAAATAATTACCAATATTGTTTTGATGGGTATGGGCGAACCCATGAACAATTACGAAAATGTTCGCGAAGCTTTAAATACAATTCTTGCCAACACTGGCATTGGCCCCACCCACATCACCGTGTCTTCGGCCGGCGTGCTGCCGCGCCTTAAAAAGATTTTGGAAGATAAAGAATGGCCACCGGTGTGTATTGCTATTTCTCTTCACAGTGCTGATCCGATTATCAGAAAAAAAATCATGCCTTCGTCTAGCCCAAACTTTTTACCAGAGCTCTACGAATGGGCCGAGGAATATTTAAGTAAATTCGGCAATCGCAGCCACTATCTGACTTTTGAATACATAATGCTGGACGGCGTAAACGATAGTGTCGAGGATGCTAAAAAACTGGCGGCTTATGCCAAGCCACTCAGTCACGCCAAAATAAATTTGATTCCCTACAACGACGCGGCTGGCGAATTCCAAACCAGTTCACAAGAAAAAATCTTCGCCTTCATGGAAGTTTTACAAGATGCCGGACTTGATGTAACGCGCCGACAGTCACTAGGTGGATCGATTAAAGCGGCTTGCGGACAGTTGGCCGCTGGGGTTGTTCGCTAAGAAATCTGATATAATAAGACAGTCCCCACCGTAGCTCGTCTCGAGCGAAGGGGGACTGTTTTATGAAATTCGCAAAAAAAATGGAGCCTGTATCCTCAAGCGACATCCGTCCGAAGTCGAGCTTAGCTCGACGAAGGCGGATAAAAAATCTTTTTAAAATCATTGGCCCGGGTTTTATTACCGGTGCCTCTGACGATGACCCGTCGGGCATTGCCACTTATTCGCAATCCGGCGCGCGTTTTGGTTACACTCAACTCTGGACAGCTCTCTTTACCACCCCGTTCATGATCGTTATTCAAGAAATGTGCGGACGAATAGGAATGGTTAAGGGTCGTGGCCTGGCTTTAGCCATTAAGGAACGTTATGGCCGAAAGATTCTTTTCCCGATTGTTTTGCTTTTGGTTATTGCCAACACTATCAATATCGGTGCCGACCTTGGAGCTATGGCCGCCTCGGCGCAGTTGATTATTGGCTTACCGTTTATTTTTCTGTTAATTGGCATGACTATTTTGACTTTAGTTTTAGAAATTTTTGTCAGTTACAAAGTCTATGCCAAATATTTAAAATATCTCGCCTTGTCCCTGTTCGCTTACGTTATTGTCGTCTTTATCGTTAAGCAAGATTGGAACGCCATTGCTGTCGCAACTTTTATTCCAAAGATAAGTTTTAATCAAGATTATCTGATGGCTATTGTCGCCATCCTTGGCACCACTATTTCCCCTTATCTTTTCTTTTGGCAATCAAACGAGGAGGTGGAAGAAGAAGTGGCTGACGGAAAACTCAAGTCCATGGATCATGGTACGCCCAAAGTAACCTCAATCGACATTCGCCGCATGCGCTGGGACACGATTATTGGTATGATTTTTTCCAACTTAATCATGTTTTTTATTATCGCTACGGCCGCTTCAACACTTTTTGCCAACGGAATTACCAATGTTGAAACCGCCGAGCAAGCCGCTTTGGCCTTGCGCCCCTTGGCCGGAAACTTTGCTTCCCTGCTCTTTCTTATTGGCATTATGGGCGTCGGCCTCTTAGGCGTGCCAGTTCTGGCCGGTTCAGCTTCATATGCCGTGGCCGAATTATTTGGTTGGAAATCCGGTTTGTATCGAAAATTCAAAGCCGCTCACGGCTTTTATGGCATTATAACTCTGGCTACTTTGGTTGGCCTTTTAGTAAACTTTCTCGGTATTCAATCATTTACCATGCTTTATTATGCGGCCATTATTAATGGAATCGTTGCCCCAATTCTAATGGTGGCAATAGTCATGTTGGCTGGTGATAAAAAAACAATGGGAAAATTTGCCAGTCCCAAAGTTTTATCAATCGCCGGTTGGTTAATTACGGCCTTTATGGCCGCGGCGGCCGGTTTGTTAATTTACAGTTTACTCACATAATCCACCAACCACGGATCACAAATTGTGTTGGTATGAAAATTGATTGGACGAACTAACGGGACAAAAACATTTTTTACTGAAGTTTGGCGCGCTGGCCACAAACCGGCGCGTTGTTTTTTATGGTAAAGACAAGAAACCCATAAAGTTGGATCCCATGGACAATATAAATTGTGAATGAAGGGGGATGAAGGGTTTGAGGGGGACGAAGAGGACGAAGGGAACGGAAAGTCGGTATCATCTGATTGAGAGAAGACGATGGCTTTAACCGACTTCGGCAAAGAAAAATTTTCCAAATAATTATTCAAAAGGAAACAACCCATGGAATGGCAAATAATTTTTTCCGGTTGGATCTGTTCCAAAAAAGTCTTTAGACGTTCGTGCGTTTCTCGAGCTTGAGCCAAAGCTCTTTCTTTTTCGTAATGACCGAGAAGAAAAAGTGGGTTAAGAAGTTTAAGCGGATTAACTTGTTGTTCTATTCCCCAGGGGAAAGAAACCGCTTCACCTTTCTCTACCAATTCCTTAAACGCCTCAAAAGACGCGCTTGGCCCAAAAGGCGGACGAATAAACGGAGCGGTTAAACCCGCGGCAAAACCGTGGATTAAAACTATTTTTGGCATATTGTTTATCAGTGTAGCATAAAAAATGAATAGAAAAATAAAAAGTCTTTTTTCCTCTCCCCCAAACCCCCTCCCCTCCGGGAGGGGGCTTTACGCCCCGTGTCTCCGCTCCTCGGACAGCTAACCGTCTTCAGCGGCCTGGCTCGCTAACTCGCTGGCCAACTGCGCCGAGTAATTGGCGCTCACTCCTCGGCTTGTTGGCTGCACTCGAACAGAGGCTCGCCTTCCGACCTACGGAACCGGCCGCTTCAGCCGGGCTGTCCTCCGGGGCTCGACGCGGGGCGGTTTTATTTTTTAAAAGAAAAACCACCGAAGCAAATCAGTGGTTTTCATTTTAAGATTATCTCAACACCCCACCCCACTCAACAACCGTAAAGCCGTCGCGTTCTGGTGTTGTCGGCAAGGCCGGCGGATTGGCTTTGATTGGAGCATCAAGTGGTTCGTAATCCATGAGAATACGAATTAAGGTATCAGGTGTTTCCGAAATCGATAATGGAGCCAACTGGTTCATAACACTTGTGCCGTAAAAACCGATTTTATAATACGCAGCACTTTGCATACGCGGTTCCCAGAATTCAATAAAGTCAGTTGTCTCTTTTGTGTTCAGACCAAGACGTGCCAAGGTGGAAACCAAAAAGTCATGAACACCGGATTGTTTCACTACCCAATAACGATTAGGTGAAACATAGATGCCACCACGGCCTTCCCAGAACAGATACGGATAATCTTCGCCATCGTCGCGATTGATCAATGTGCCATCAGGCGAAGCGGTAACTCGCCAACCGTTTTTATAAACCGGCTCGGTATAAGTGAAACCACCTTGCGGATAAAGGGCAACATCAAGATCAGTTGTGGTTTCCGGGTACAAATAAATCACCGGTTTACCACATTCAGCCATTGGCAAAATGGAAGAGTTTTTAAATTCAATCCAACGACCAAGTGAATCTTGAACATAAAAGAAAGGATGCGCGGCGGCAAACTGCTCCAAGGTTTCGTGAGTTTCGCCTTCTTGCGGCCAAGCTCTCCAGCCTTCAAAACTGGAAGTGTAGTAATCGCCTTCATAAGACTTTGGCTCGTAAACTTTTTCTCCGTTTGCCGTTAGGCCGGCTTCAACCAAATCAAATTCATCGCTATCAACATCAACCACGTTTAATCCGGCGGTTGTTCCGCAGCCACCCATTTTACCACCAAAATATGAAGCAGAATTTACTGTTCCATCGCTCCAAGTAATTGTTGGTACGCCGGTAACCGAACTGGTCAAATCCCCTTGAATCCCCGTAGTTTCATTGTTATCTGTCCACAAACCCAGGTCTAAATTATACCAAACGGTTCGACCGTCTTGACGGACGTAATAGAAAAGTTCGTTAGCAAAGGGGATGTCAAAATCAGACCCATTATAAAGAGACAAAACATTACCGTTTTCAAGTTCCACCTCAGTTTCAGAATCAGAAAAAGAAATTTCATTGGGATAATCAACGCGTTGCCACACGCCGATAAGACTATAACTTTGTCCATCTTTATCTTTCGCTTTGTCAGTTTCCAGTTCGGCAATCTTTGCTCCAGTATCAAGAATAATTACCTGGGCTCCCGGCGATGGGGCTTCTTGATTGTTTAAACCTAAAGAAGCCAAACCTTCTTCACCCAAAAATGAACTTGCTGTAGCTTGTCGAACCGGAGCTGTAAAGGAACTACTTACCTCGCTTGCATATTTATCCAAAACCACAATCTCACCGGTTGGAGCAACCAATAAATAAAAATTTCGGTAGGTTACGCCTAAGCCGGAAATACCACCAATATAACTTTGCAGTTCGTAACCATCGTAAGTTCCACCTTTAACTGTCCCTAGACCAAAGGCTTTAGGACCAACTCCGTCTTCCGGAAGAAGCTCTTGGCCGCCGAACACAATATTGTTCCAACCAGAATCGGTTTCCCGTTTTTTTTGATCACCAACTTCAGTCCACTCAATTGTTAAAGTATTAGGATCGGTGACAATGGTTGGCTCTGGTTTGGTTGTTTCTTCGACGACCACTTCTTCAGTCGGTGGCACTTCAACCGGTTCGACTTTAAATTTATTCCAGGCCCAACCGACGGCAAAAGCCAAGGCCACGATCACAACGACAATCGACACCCAAACCACTGGCGAATGCTCGGCCCGAGCTGGACGCGGCGGTGGGGCGAGATTTGTTTTAATTGTTTTCCTCATATCTTGGAATGATAATTATTCCGTTTTTAATTTGTTCTTTAAGGTCATTGGATGTCGAGCTTAGCTCGGTTTCGGCCAAAGCCGCCAAAACTTTCTGCGCGGCCGTGTCGCTCATCGGTGTCGGTTGGCTGTTTTTGGTAAAAACCGGCAAAAGATGAATTTCAATCTGACTATCGGAAATTATGACACCAGCTGTGAGTCCTGTCCATGTCTCGGGAATACTTTGATCAAAAACGAAATTGCCAAGCGAGTACCAAACCGGCGTATCGCCGATAACTTCACCGCCCTGTGGCACGTGCGGATGGCCGCCAATAACTAAATCAGCTCCGGCCTCAACAATCAGTTTAGCTAAACGTTTTTCCGAAGAATCAGGCGAAGTCACATACTCCGTACCCCAATGTGGCATGACAATAACAAAATTCCCATCAGCTTTGGCCGCGGCAATTTCAGCAAGCAAAGCCTTTTCGTTTGGCTGAAAAGCATGATATCCAATAAAAGAAATCGGCCAATCGCCAATCGTTGTATCGTAACGCATGGTGGAATTCAAATAGGAACCGAGCCATGGCAAACCAATCTTTTCCAACCAAGTGTGGGTTTCCAACTCTCCGGCTGAACCAACATCCGAAGCATGATTGTTGGCCAAACTCACGGCGTCAAGATATTTTTTCGCTTCCTCGACATAAGTTGGATCGAAAACAAAACGGAACGGCGGATCATAAGTGTAAGTGCTCGGCTGCTCATTGACTGTGCCTTCAAGATTACCAACAACAAAATCAGTTCCGTCTAAAAACCTATCCATTTTAGCCCATGGATAACCAACATCATCGGCCGCATCAATTTGTTTCCTGGTGCCGCGATCGAGCATGATATCACCGACAAAATGAAGGGAAATAAAATCATCATCTGCTGGTTCACCTTTTGTAAAGTAGCCAAGAAGATGACTGGTGTTTTCTTCCCAATTATCTGAACCGGTTAAGGTCAAGGCGTCGGTGTGACCGGTTAAAGAAAAAATTTCTGTGCCACGAGCACGATTAATTTGCATGAGCATGGAAATAACATTATTGGAATCGACTTCAAGATCAACCTGGCAGAGTTCGTCTTGGCAACCGCGGGCGATTGTTCGTTCAGTTATTTCATCATGAAAAATCGCGGCATAATGCGGCAAGTAATGCGACATGTCGGCGCTCCCAATAACGAAAGCGCTTGGTAAATCGTTGGCAATGGCTTCGGTCAAAACTTTTGCCTCTTCGGCCGATAATTTGTCGTGAATGGCCAAAGCGACAATTTTGGCATTGGGAAAATATTCTTTAATGAAAGGTGTTAAGGCCGTGACCCCATGTTCTTTTTCAAAAGTCTTTTCCTCGTTTTTTAAAACAGAGACGTCGGCCAAAAGTTTCTCAACGGCATTTTGATCGGTTTCCAAATCACCATAGGGCGTCGGCCAACTTCCCAAAGAAATCTGGGCCGGCGAATGGCCGGTGGAAAAATGATTCGGCGAAATAACGACCACGGTTTTTACATCAAGGGAACCGACGACCGAAAACAAATCAGTTATCCCATCAATCGCCAACAAATGATGCGGACTAACAGCACTTAAAATCGGAATCTCACCGATTGGTTCAAGCTCAGTCGGACAGCTACCGCACAGTTGGCCAAACAAAAAAGCTATGGCAAGTAGCCAAACAACACTGATTCCAACAATAATCCGAAGGATCACCGAACGCATAATGGTTAATCAACCGCGATTTCTCTTTTTCTATTTAACTATCGTCGGGGCCGGGTACAAAGCCGGATCAATTGTTCGCGAGAAACAAACCCGACCGGCCTCGTGATTCCAGTTCTGGCCATACGGGCCGCTGTCGTAATAAATCGGGTAAGAGGTATTTTGACCTTCGGCCGACACTCTATCAAAAGTCGCGCACAGTTCGAATTCCAAATCTGATTTAAGATTGTACTCGTAAGCCGCCTTAGTGGATGGATCGACCGGCACGGTAAAACCGGAAATGGAATTGGTTAAAACGTTCAATGTGGCCGGCAATTCTCTCTTTAATGAAAAATAATTAATCGCTTCGTTTTGAATGGAAGATAAATCACTGACTCTTTGCGCATCAAGACGAACGGCTCTTTGTTCGGCCGGTGAACCGACAAAAACAAAGCCGAGAACAATTGTTGCCAGGGCCACCACAGCCGTGATAATGGCCACGTTTCTAGCCATCACGGTTTTGTTTGTCACATCACGCCGCAAATCCCAAAGGTAATAAGCAAACACGGCCGCGGCAACAAGCAAAACAACAATCACTTTCAAAATGAACCGTGTGGTTATTTCGCCGTTTAAAAAATAATTAACTAAAGTAATTAGGTCAACGATAATCGTAATGGAAGCGATAAAAAGCGTTAGGTACAACAACCATTTACGAATGGCAATATTGGTTTTGGCCGGTTCGCTTTTCATGTCCTTATAAATCATCCAGGAAATCAGAATAAATACTGGCCAAGCAATAATCAACACTGACATTGAAAGGCGGATAGTGTCCAAAGCCGAGGTGTAATAAAAATTCAGAATATCGGGAAACTTAACATTGATGTATTGAAAATACAGAGCGATGAAACTGGTAACGCCCATGTAAAGCGTCACAATAGCTAGGAGGTGTGAAAACACATCCTTGGCCGTGCTGCGTGATTTTTCCATATTAAAATTTTTAGTTTTTTTACAAAAGAAGCAAAAGTCTGGCAATTGATTCTTTAAGATCGCCGTGACATGGTTCCAAATTAAAAATCAAACTATTAACCCATTGCGAATCGAATTGGTTTTGTTCATAATCACAAGTTAGCCCCTGCCCTTCCAAAACTTTTTTCATTCCGCTGCTTTCGTTACCGGTAATCGCCACAAGTTTTTTGTCGAAACGACAGTACGGCGAGGAATAAAACAACCATTTCATACCAGCGCTATCGGTAGTTTGCCACTTAACGGCCGTACAAACATTAGCTTTGGCCAAAAAACATTCGACGTTGTCGCAGGTTCTTGCTCCAAGGTGAAGACTGTTTACAATGCTGAAAAAAATTATTGCGGCCGTGGCAAAGGCCAAACCGACAAAAAACCAAATTTTTGTTTTTTTCTTTTCAACCGCGGTCATTTTAGGCAAACCCTTACGCACGGCCAGCCAATAAAATCCGGCAATCGGCAAACAAAGCAAAAAGAGCAAACCGGAAAAGAAACTGACCTGACCGATCATGACCGTAAAAAACTGGATGATTCCCGACGGAGCTTTAACTGTAAAAATTTGTGAAAGACCGACCAAAATCAGTAAGCTTCCCCCAGCAATAAAGAAAGCCATCAAAAATTTAAACAAAGCAATTCTGAAGCTTATAAATTTTTCAAATTTATTGCCCATAAGCAGCTTGGTTAATTATGGTGTTGTCAACGTGAAAAATGTCGCTGGAGAAGCCACGGAAAAAACCACGAACCTCCTCGGAATAAGTCTCGGCACGAACATAAGCATCAGTCTGCTTTAACCAATCAACCGATTCGTCTTTCACGTAAGAAAATTGATTACCAATTTCGTTTTGCATGGTAGTTAAAAAAGTGGATTCTTCCGGCTTGGGGTTATAAAACGCTTTAGCAAAACCATTGCGTTCGGCTTCCTCCTTGGCTCTGGCATCTAAAGTTTGCCTCTCCAGCGCGTCTAAATTAACAAAAGCCCGCGATTCCAACTGTCGCGCAACAACCGAGCTGTCTACAGTTCCATCATTAAAAAACTGTTGAGCTAATTCGTGGTTAGCTGTTGAATCTCTAGGATTTACTTCCAGAACATTGACCAAAGCTTCTCGATAGTCAAAATTGGCGTCTTTTATTAAATCTTGCAAAGCACGAATAGTGCCCCGATCAAGTCCGTTATCGATCGCGTCAAGCCAAGCTTGTGTGGCTTGAGCCAGCTGATTATGCATTGTCTGGGCCCTGCCGGTTAAACCTAACTCGTCTTCCTCGTAAGTTGGTCGATAATAAGATTTAACCCAATCTTCATCAATTGGTTGATTAACTATGAAATCGCCTGAGCTTAAATTTAAATAATCAAGCCAGTCTTCCACGGCCTGGGCTTGGGCCGCGGCCTTTTTTTCCTCAGCTGTCGGTTCATCAGTTGGTGTAGTTGTTTGATTGGTTGGTGGAGTATAATCCTGTTTTGTCTCGTAATAATCTTCCACATCGGATCCGGAATAAGATGATTGACCAGAACACTCGGCAATAATTTCGTTACAATTATAGCCGGACAGACCACCGGTGTAAATTCCTTGTGACTCGGCATATGCTCCGAGTTCCCTTGCTTGCAGACAAAGTTGATACGCCTGACCACAATAATCTTCGGCGCGAATGATCCCGACAGAAAGCAAGGCCGAGACAACCACCAGACTACTGATAATTAAAAACTTATTTTTCATATTTTGAAAAATTAGTTAGAAGCGCTGGCAAAAACCACAATCATCACGGCAAAAATTATGATGATGGAGAAAATAATGGCAATAGTACTGGCGGCCTTGTTCTGATTACTGATCGGTTGAACCGGGTCAACATTATTTACGCCGGATAAATTTTCTTGACAGCGTGGACAAGAATTTGTGTTGTTTGGCACCGGGGTGCCGCAATTTGGGCAAAACATATTTTTTAAAACCTATAAAAAGTATAGGGATAATCGTCGCAACAAGAAAAAGCGCGGTCAGGGTTTCAAAGGTGTAAATAAGTGAAAGAGTAAAATCAAATTGCACGCGATCGGGACCGGTCACCAACAAATAAGAAACAACAACAATTAAAGCAAGCAAAATTAAAAAGGCAAGCGTTAAAAACGAATTGCCTTTTTTATTTGGCTTAGTTGATACGGCCGACGTCGGAACAGCTGCCACCCCAGCGACCGAAGTAACGGCCCGACCGCAGTTTGTACAAAAACGCGTCCCCTTTGGAAAACTCGCTCCGCAACTTATGCAGAACATATGTTTAAAATTTTAAATTCCTCCTTTGTCCGGCGAATACAATAAAAGCACCACTGTGGATAATTATAGCAGAAAAAGGATTTGACAGCACTTCTAATAAGCCTTAGCAAAAATAACTCTTCGCTCGGATTTCTTACCGCAAACAATACATTTTCCGGCTTCGTCTTTTTGATTAAGAGGTAAACAGCGAATGGCCGCTTTGGTTTCTTCGTTGATTTTTTCTTCGCATTCTTGATTTCCGCACCAGTGACTATAAACATAACCACCGTCGGCTTTCAAAATTTCTATAAGTTTGTTGTAGTCATCGACTTCAAAAGAATTTTTCTCTCTGAACTCCTTAGCTTTAGCAAATAAAGTTTTTTGAAGATCAAGCAACTCGTCAGTCGCAACTTTCTTTAAATCAGTCATGGAAACAATCTTCTTTTCCCCGGAATCACGGCGAACCAACACCACCTGATCCTTCGCCACATCCTTAGGACCGACCTCGAGTCTTAACGGAACGCCCTTTTTCTCCCATTCATTAAATTTAAATCCGGCGCTAATGTTGTCGCGATAATCAACCTCAATTTCAAGATTAGCACTTAGCAAATCTTTTTGAATCATTTCGACCTTCTCGACAACTGCTTTCTTTTCTTCTTCAGTCTTAAAGATGGGGACAATGACTATTTTTATTGGGGCGATTTCCGGCGGCAAAACCAAACCCTTATCATCACTGTGCGTCATAATCAATCCGCCGATTAATCGAGTACTAACGCCCCAGCTGGTTTGCCAGGCAAATTGTTTGTTTCCTTCTCTGTCGACAAATTCAATATCAAAAGCTTTGGAAAAATTCTGTCCCAAATGATGGGAAGTTCCAGCTTGCAAAGATTTTTTATCCTGCATCATGGCCTCGATACAATAAGTGTGCAAAGCCCCGGGAAACTTGTCGTGCTCCGGTTTGCGACCGACAATTACCGGCATGGCCAAATAATTTTCGGAAAAATCCCGATAAACTTCAAGCATTTTTTGGGCTTCGGCCTCGGCCTCGGCTTCGGTTTCGTGAACCGTATGCCCTTCCTGCCACAAAAACTCCGTGGTGCGTAAAAACAAACGTGTTCGCATTTCCCACCTAACCACATTGGCCCACTGGTTAATTAAAATCGGCAAATCACGCCAAGACTGAACCCAGCGCGAGTAGGCATCGTAAATAATCGTTTCCGAAGTTGGCCTGATAATCAATTCTTCTTCTAATTTAGACTTGGGATCGGCCATGAGCCCTGAACCATCGGGATTATCGACTAAGCGATAATGAGTGACCACGGCGCATTCCTTAGCAAACCCCTTAACATGGCTGGCTTCTTTATTCAAAAAAGATTTCGGTATGAGTAAAGGAAAGTAAGCATTTTTGTGGCCCGTGGCTTTAAACTTTTGATCCAATATTTTTTGGATATTTTCCCAAATGGCATAGCCGTATGGTTTTATAACCATACAACCCTTTACCACCGAATGTTCGGCCAAATCGGCCTTTTCAATGACATCAAGATACCACTCAGAAAAATCCTCGGCTCGAGAAGTAAGGCTTTGCTGTTTTGCTTTTGCGTTTTGCTCGTTCATATATTTATTAAAAAAGTCCTTATAAAGCCTATCTTAAAAAAGACTTTTTGACTAGCCCATAATTAAAAACCATAAATGACAATAAAGATACCCAAGGTCTGCTATAATAAAAGATATGAAACTAATCCTGCCCATTCTTATTGGTATATCGGTTTTCCTCTCCGGTTGCGGTTTAACCTTACCATCAAAAAAAGAAATCGAAGTTCCCTTCACCTCGCAAGCCCCGGCTGGCGACTGGTCTGAACCCTGGCAGAACGCCTGCGAGGAAACCTCGATCTACATGGTCAGCAGTTTTTACGCTGGCGATGAAATAAAACAAACAGAAGCAACAAAACGCATTCGCGAAATTTTTGCCGTTAAGGCCGAAGATCTAAAAATCAGCAAGGACGAGTCTTTGCAAACAATTGCCGACCTTATCGCCGCCCTCGACCTTCCTTGGAAAACGCACATTTTTTACGACCCGACTATGGATGATTTAAAAACTGAGTTAGCTCTTAATAACCCAATCATTGTTCCGGTGTATGCCCCGGCCCTTTCCTCAATCTACTCCATCGCCAGCAGTGCGGACTATCACGTCATTGTCCTGACCGGTTATGATGACAAAGACGGCGTCTTCATTATAAACGATCCCGGCACTTCGGAAGGTGAAGGGGTACGCATTCCCTACAAAACCTTCATGAACGCCATTCATGATTTGAATACTGCCGATTATCAAGCTGGCAAAAAGGCCGTTCTCTTCACCGAGCAACAAAGCTGGTTGGATTTTAATTAAAGTTAGATAGGTATAATAAAAACGGCCAAGCATTACTTGGTCGTTTTTTGTTTGTTATTAATAAAAGCGGCACAATGATTTTATAATTCTTGCTCAAAGCTAGAAACCGTGAACCAAAACTCATCTTGTTGTTTCCCGTTGTACCATTGATCTTCTTTTTGCTCCAAAATTCCTTCAAGAGAATATCCATTTCCCGGAACAAGGCCAGAGGTGCATTCGCTTGTTTCGTAATCAACACTGAAACCGTCGATTTCTTTAATATAAATTTCCTTCGCGTTACAAACATATCCCTTTAACCAAATCACTGTTCCGTCATCCGTGAGAACCGAAAGATTTACGCTTCCACTATTGCAAGTGATACGGTCCTCGACCTTTGCGTTTTCAGCAAATTCACAGGCCATCTCTGTCCCGGCAAATCTTCCTGATCCAATCGTGCCGAAAATAGTTGTTGTATCCAAACCCGGTTCGTTTGGTCCAGACACGTCAGAGATTGATGGAAAATCCGTCCCTGTTGTTTGATCAACAGTCGTGCATCCTGCTCCCAAAAGAAAGAGAATAGAGACGAGGCAGTAAAATGAGTATTTCATATTTTTTAAAAGAATTTTAGAACTAATTTTCACTACACGCCCCATTTATCGACACTGCCCCGTGGTTTTATCGTAAGTCTTTTCCAAAGGACAAATACAGGCTATGCCGGAAATTTCTCCATCACTTTCTTCACAAAGTTTTACGATAATTTGATTCCAATAAGAATATTCTCCCCATGGCAAACCAATCGAAGCATTGAAAGCATCACCAGCCGGACCGCCGACATCTGACTGGCAAAAACCAGTTTCCTTGTCGTACATTTCGTCCTGTGTCTGAAACGAGGCGATTGGACACACACATTCGCCATTAGTGAAGGCTCCGCCGCTCAATTCGCAATTATAACTAATTGGACCAGTAAGCTGAGTTTGTTCTTCCTGCTGAGTAGTCGGCCCGAAAAAGAAAAGAGCTCCGACCCCGATTATTACTCCGATTATGATAAAGATAATATTTTTCATACTTTAAGGTTGTATCATAGCTTCAAAAAAATCGCCAGATAATCTGGTGATTTTTTGGCAGGGGTTCGTTATGGATGTTAGAACACTTATAGTTAATAAAGGTACACATGCTATAACAATCTAAGACTAGACTTTGAGACTATATCGAGAGGTGGTAATATTTTTGTAGTTTCAATATGAAAGATGAAAATAAGCCAAAAAAACAGCATTGGGTTCCCCAGAGCTATTTGCGATACTTCCGAGATCCTGCCACGACTATTGAAAAGCCATTTGTTTGGCTTTTCAAGAAGGACAGGGCTTTTCGTTCCCCAAATTTGGTTCCGACCAGAACCATCTTTTACGAGGAACACTTGTACACCTTGGAAACTCCGAACGGTGACAAACATTATGAAGTTGAGGAGGCCTACGCAAAAAGCATTGACGCGAAGTATCCTCCCGTCATCCAAAAAATTGAAAGTCGAGAGCCGCTAAATGAAGAGGAACATAAGCTTCTTTGTACCTTTGTCGCCGCGCAATTGCTGCGCACCCCGCACGTCCGAGATTCATTTATTCAATTTACGAATCAGGTTGCCGCTATGGGTAGGCAGATGGCCGCCACACACGATACTGAGTCGAAGTTGGCTGATAAAACGCGAAATTGGCACACGATTAGCATTATTAAGCTAATTCCAGAGATCGCAAAAGTGTTATACCAAATGAATGTTGCCTTCGGATGTGCTCCCTTTACTGGGAAACGCTTCATTACCACAGACAACCCAGTATTCATGCGCAACCCAGATCTTCAATGGCAACGATTCTATGGACCCGGTCTTGGCCAGAAACATATTGAGGTATATTTTGCTGCATCGCCTTCAACTCTCGTGACATTCACTTGGCAAAACTACAGAGGGTATGTTCGTCTCAACAATGGTTGGGTTAGCGAAATGAATCGATGGATACAGGGTCACGCCGTAGATTGGTTTGTGTCTGCTTCAAAAAAGCCAGAGCTTTATTGGTTCAGTAAGTATCCAGCAGACCCATTCTTTTTGTTCAAGATCATCAGGTTCCGCCTCGCTTTGTTGCGGAACTGGATTAAACAACGATATGAGAAAAGATAGCCGCAAATTAAAGAAAGCTCACGATGCTTTTAATAAAGGCGGAATAGAAAAGGCTCGAAAGATGCTTCTAGAATTGCGCGAAACAACACACGATGATCGACTGAAAGTAGATGTCGACTTAGCCTTAATTCCATGCTTAAATCAGGTAGATGATCATGGTCTGATCTTAGAGATAACAGCTGAAGGCTTCATACTAGCAGAGAAATTCAATCTGTCAGATGCTCAAGCGTTTTTTTGTAGTAAAAAGGCGGTGACATTATTACAGAAACAGCCAATGGTCATCCATCGCATGAAAAGTATCAAACTTCATACAGAATGGTTTGAATTTGCTACCGAACGAGAAAGAGACGAATACAAGAGACTAGAAGTTGGTTTGGAAACCATCACTAAAGAAGCAGATGTATTACTTGGTAAAGCTCGTCAACTTGCCTCGAGAAATCCCGATGTCCAATATCAAATTATTTTTGAAGAGGCACAGGCCCGTAATCAGATACTGGACGCCTTCTTTCTTGTTCACCAAAAACCAAATAAATTGATGCTTAAATGGCGACGATGGGCAATGAGTCACAGACACCGTTCGGAGATAAAAAAACAATTGAATGAAATAAAGAAACTCTATATATTAGCTGCGCAAAAACTATACGAAGGAGGTGATGAAACAGGATTCGCTTATTGTTATTTTAATCTCGCCCTAGCTTACAGAGGATTCTGGAAATTTCGTTTAGCAAACTATTATCTAAATAAAGCGAGGGATGTAGCAACTCGCTATAAAATCAAAAACATTTTACGTAAGATAATTGAGGTGAGAGAAGATATAAGACTGAAAAAAGTTTCTGGAGAAGACGTTGTGTATAGAGATTTTTTAAACGGGATATAATGGACTAAATAAAACCTCCATTTTCTGGAGGTTTTGTCGAGGATGATTGTCTATTATTCTTCAAGTAGCTTAAGACAATCTGCCAATGTTAAATCTGTTGTCGAATCGTCCACCTCGTCATAGCAATCGTTGCTTGCATTGACTTCTGTATTGTATCTTGTCGTGTCCTGACAAATAGGATTCTCATAGCTGCCAATACAATCTAAACCGTCTGTATATCCATCAGCCACAATCTTATCTTTAACACACTGAGTGTGAGCGGCGGTCCTCGCCTCTATTCTTGCTACACATTCATTGTATCCGGAGCTCTCTAAGTTAGCAGCTTTCTCTTGTTCAAGATCATCAACTCTTGAACTTGGAGAGCTTGTACATCCAGCACCGGATAAGACGAGTGATATCGATAATAGAAAAACAGCTATTAGTTTATTTTGCATAAGTTAATATTTGGCAGGGGTGGTAGGAATCGAACCTACGTCAGAGGTTTTGGAGACCTCCGTCCTACCATTGAACGACACCCCTATGCGAGGAATAATATAACAAAAATCGATTTTTTATTCAAGGGAAAACAAAACCACCCAATCGTTTTCGACTGAGTGGTTTATGTTCCTGCAAACCCTAGCGAACTAGGAAGAGGAGGGTCTTCTTCAGACATATGTTTTGAGCTGATCCATCGACTTTTTATTTTGTCGAACGGTCGCTCTGGTAGCGGAAGTAGGCTGTCGTGAGCATGGTACCAATGGCGCAACCAACGGCGTAGAGGGCAACATAACCGATGTTTTGAATGTCCTCAACGACTGTTTGCAACACATAGTACCAAATAAAGATGTTCACGATAGTTACGATACCGCTTGCCACGACCCTGGTCTCGGAGACCATGTGTGTCCAGATTGACACAATAATCATTTCAGCAATGCCAATGAAAAATAGGATCATATGACAAACGTTTTCGTTAATTAGTTGGAAAGGTCGACCTTTATACAAAAAACGCCTTTTGGACGCTTTTTGTCATATCAGTGTGCCCTTTTTTGGAGAAAATGTCAAGCAAATAATATAAATAAAAAATTCCCCCGGCTTCTTCAGTCGAGGGAAAGGTTCGTGTCAGTGACACGATTCCGGAGTCGTTCCGTCCGTGCCATCCTCGTACAGGCAGATGGTCGAGTCGGAACTGTGCCGATCGGTGTCGCAGTATCCGTAAGGGTCAGTACCCGAGGCACAGTAAGCGTCGATGCCAGCGTACACCCAGTCGCTTGAAGACGTGGTGTTGACGCTCGTGGCGCAGGTCGTGTCGGCCGCGCTCTTGTCGCTGACCAACACGAACTCGTAGATGCGCGGTGTACCTCCGTAGGCCACGTAGAAGTCGAAGCAGTAGAAGCCGACGGCCGTAGCACTCAAAGTCATGTAGCCGGCCGAGGAAAGCCGCCCGGTCCAACCGCCGAACGGTGAATCGCCGTAGAGGTAGGCGTTTCCCGAAGCGTAGCAGCCGTCGAAGACGTTGGCCGTGACACAGAAGGTTTCCCCATCAGTCACGAACCAGATGTCGTCAGCCCCGTTGCAGTCCTGGTCGATCCCATCGCCGTATTCGGCGTAGATCTCGGTGACGCCGGGGTTTGCCAAGGCGTCGGTGTCGTCGCAGTCGGTAGCGTCGAGCGAGTAGCCGGACAGTGCCGAACAGGAGTAGGTGGGCGTGGAAGTTTCCTCGCCGTAGCCATCGCTGTCCGCATCCGGATACCACGGGTCGCCAACCAGGCTGCCGGTGTCGGTCGTGCCGTCACAGTCGTTGTCGACGCTGTCACAGACCTCGATGGCGTCGGGGTTGACCGCAGCGTCCGTGTCGTCACAGTCGCCGTCACAGGTGGTCCAGCCGTCGGCATCGACATCGAAACCTTCGTCGATCGAACTGTTACAATCGTTGTCGATGAAGTCGCAGACCTCGGGGTTGCCCGGGTAAGCACTGGCGTCGTTGTCGTCGCAGTCCTCGCACGCGGCCGACCCGTCGCTATCTGCGTCAGCCCAACCAGTCGAGCCGTCGCAGTTGTAGTCGCTCGGGTCGGAGCAGTCGGTCTCGGTCGCGCCGGGGTGGAA
>Ga0172379_10002790_pt1 | contig 29718 bp, 32 predicted proteins | sample GrowelOW334metaG_FD_119756 | JGI IMG/M metagenome (GOLD analysis project Ga0172379, IMG submission 119756) | Groundwater microbial communities from an aquifer near a municipal landfill in Southern Ontario, Canada - Groundwater well OW334 metaG | ecosystem: Environmental > Aquatic > Deep...
GACGGATTGGCGGAAAAATACCGTTATGGAACGATAGAAAGTAAGAAAAAGAAGTTAAGCAGCCATCGGAATGCCGATAGGTTTTTTAAAATGGAAAATCTCAGGCCGACAGGCTGCTAGATAAAAGACTGACAAGCTGGACAATTTCCTGTTTGAGTTAGTTTCAGCTTGAAAACTGGTGCCCGGAGCGGGAGTCGAACCCGCATCCTCTATCGAGGGACAGATTTTAAGTCTGTTGCGTCTGCCATTCCGCCATCCGGGCAAGGAGAAAACAGGACTTTAAGCTACATCTTAAAATGATTATTTTCCATTGCTTAAAGGTTAAAAATCCAAAAATCTTACAATGAGGGCGCGCCAGTCTGCAAACTGCATGGTTATTTATTGGAAGAAGTTTTTGAAAACAAGACGCCTCAGAGTGTTGGGGCGATATACGAGCAGAAGCTTGCCTTCCGGAGTGACATTTGCTTTGACTATTATTTCACGTGCAATTTTATAATATTCTTCATCCTTGACTTTGTCCAGCAGCATTCTGATTACAGTCGCTGTAATGTCTTTCGGAAGCGGCACCGCTCCGGCAGACGCTGATTGAACATTAAGCCATGCGTCTTTTTCAGTTATTTCCGGGGTTCCATGAATGTTCAGCCAGATATATGAACCTATCGGGTTATTAAATTTGGTGTCAACGGCGATATCAATGATTAATTTCTTATTTTTAAATATAAGTTTATAGTTCTGCTGCGGTTGGATTTGCGCCCGCCGCCGGTCGTTTGAAGAGAAGAAGTCAGCAAGTTTGCTGCCGTTTTCCAGCATCGTTAAAATGGAATTTACTTCCTCTTCGGAAAGCTCGATCCGGCTGGTGTCGCCGCTTTGGCTTTTCATTATATCCGCCAGTATGCGGTTGAGTATAAGGGATTGCAGCCTTACCTGATTTGAATTGATATTGCCCGGCTTGAATTCAGGGTGCGAGCCGAGGACGGCAAACGCCAGGACTATGATGAATACCAGAAGCACGCCTGTAATGACAAGCAGCATCCTGGCAATAAAACCGGTAAAACTGGAACTCTTTGATTTTCCTTTATTTTGGGCCACGATATTTTTTCCTCTCAAACTGTTGCCGGTCCGGTGAAAACTGCCGGCCGGATATAAACTAAATCTGTCAGGTCATTGTTCCATTCTGCATATTCCACGAAAATTAATCTTTCCGGCGATATGTGTTCAAGCAATTTAACCTGATTCAGGATATTCGAATCCACAACTTTCGCAATAGCGGCCCTGTCTTTTTCCAGGGCGACGATATGATCAAATTTCCGCTCGTTGAAAAAGGCATTGGCATCCATCGCTGAAAGAACGTCATTTCTACCGGACGGGATAGCTGCGCCGTCCTGATTCACCAGCTCGAAAATCAGGATTTCGCTGTTGCGTCCGTCAAAAACTGCGGCAATGCTGTCTCCATTCCCGGTCTGCAGCACTGACGCCAGCGCGACGGCGGTCGGTACGCAGCGGGTTTTTACATTTGTATTTCCGAAAGTGATGCCGGCGACCAGGGCCGCCGCCAGGCGCATCCCGGTAAAACTGCCAGGGCCGGAGCCGACTGTCCATTCAGCAATATGCTCGAGTTGAATGTTATGGTCGTTTATAAGTTCAAGTACCCACGGGGTGAGCGCGGCAGAGTTTCTGCCGGTCATCGGCCGGGTATTGCTGATCAATATCTTTTCAGATCCTTTTTTGCAGGCTACAGCAAACGCCGCTTCGTTGCCTGAAAGATCGATTGCCGCTGAATATTCCAATTTTAAAATGACCTCTGCTTTATTATAGTTAAAGTATCAAGAAATATAATCTTTGAACTGCTGAGTTTCAACCGTTGAGTATTATTGATTGACGCAATGCATCAGCGTTTTGGGGTTTCTTGCCGCCGTTTCATCAGGTATCTCTATATAGTGTACCGTCTGTAAGAGCATGATTGCAGTCGCCCGCATATCGTAATTACGTTATGAGAAAAGTCAGAATTACTGGCTGACGATATCAATGCCGGCTTTAGCTAAAATCAGGTGAACCGGCGGGCTATCCCTGCCGGAAATAGAGAAACTATTTGGCTTTAACGGCTTCTTTCAATACCGGCAGTACTGTTTTATACATGCGATAAAATCCCAAATCGTTGGGATGGCAGTTATCCACCGTGCAGGCATCCCGGTCTTCTTTGCCGAACAATGTTTCGCCGTCGATAAACCACACATGCTTATCGCCTGCTTTTACCGCATTCTCATAGGTCTGGCGAATCACTTCGCGGCGGGCAATTTCATTCGCAGAACCGCCGAAATCGCATTTAGACAGAATAATAATCGGCAGATCCGGCTGTTTTTCACGAATGGCTTTGAAAAACGGTTCATGCGTCAGTTTTAGATGTTCAACCGATGGGGCATTGTGGTCATAATCCATGATAAATGCAGCCAGGTCAAGCCCGGCGATCGCTTTGGCAACCGCAATTTCACCTTTGCCGGAACCGGAAAACCCCAGGTTTATCTGCGGCGCGTCTATGGCACGGCAAAGCATCGTGGTATAAGCATTGCCGGGACGCGACGCACAGCCGCCCTGGGTAATCGAGGAGCCGTAGAAAAGAACCGGTTGGGTTATCGCTTGCGGAGTTGGCGCTTCGATTTTTGCGCCGGGCGCCAGGCCTATCTCAATTTTGGAGGCGCTGCCGTAAAGCGGCAGGAAAAGAGTATAGTCGGTCATTTGCTTAGGGGCGCCGTCAACCATCATGATTTCGATCTGCTTTTGATCGCGGCCCGGCTGAACTGTTTTACGGTAAAGGATATTGCTGCCGCTGCCGCGATACAGGTCAAAACCGGCGCTGCCGGCCCTGGGCATATGATTCATGTCGGAAGAATAAGCCAACTGCGCGCGTATGGCAATGTACAGCGAATCGGTGCGGAAACGGATTGCGCCGCCGGTTGAGTGCCGCGACAATGACAATGCGCCGGGGTTGACATCTCTTTCAGTAAATGACGCGGGAAGACGGTTGAATACTTTCTGCGGGTCACGCCAGGGGAAACCGCTCAGGACAAAAGGTTTCTGCAGCGCATCATGATAGCAGACGTCCTTGTTGCCGACTTTTACCGCCTGAAAGTTCTTGTCGATATCTTCAATCCTGATACTTTTTGTTTCGGCTGACTGACAATAAACAGACAGCGTCATACCGGCAGTCAGCACCGGCAGCAACATGATTTTCCCCAAGTTCATCTTCAAGCCTCATGTATTTGGGATTTATAAATGCAAAAGTAATATATTAACGATATCTGACTGCAAAAGCAAGAGGAATTAATTGAATTAAGAATTTCTTTTACTGCTTTAGCCACGACGCTTGAATTTCAACGAAGCTCGATTAGGTTAGTTCAAGAGATGGATGGTTTAGAGGTCATTACAAATTTTATGTCAAGCCTGATGATGGCTTGATGCCTGGCCGCCGTTTGGCAGGAAGTACAGCAGCTTTTACAGTAGTTATCCCTGTACCATAGCCGGATGGATGTTGATTTTCTTTGGCTGTAATACCTGGCTGTATTACCGGAGATATGTCAAAATCTTAGAGCTTGATAGCAACTCTGAATAACAAGATTGCTGCCTCTGATGCGCGAGGCCCCGGGCGCATTCGAGAGTACGGACAATAAGTATATGAATAAAGAATGTGAAAATCAACAGGAATTGACAACTTGTAAATGGATTTGGCTTGAAAGAACAACGACGATTATTCTATGCGCAGCCTTACTGTTTAACTTAGGGTACGTGCTTAGTCATACGAGATTGGATAATCCGAATATCCTCAATGGAATGGCAAATCCTGAATGGTATAGAAATGGCGCAATAATATTATTTGCGCTGGGCGTTCTGCTATTATTAGGAACACTAATATTAAGAAAACAGAAAACATCATTGAGCTGTTTTTGGCTCACTGGATTTAATCTCCTGATGTTGTGTATGAGAAAATAGAAAATAGGTGCATAAAAGCGGCGTCAAACATTATGGAATCCATCGTTAAAGAGCCGGAAGCGGCATGTTTTCTTCATTCGCGGAATGCATGGAAGTTTACTTTTTTCCTTATCGCAGTCGGTATTGCGCTGCTGGTCGCCTCGGCAGTATTGGGAATCTCCACCCTGCGTTTTCTGCACAATGCTGATTTTTCAGAAGGTACTGTAGAGGAATTGGAATTACACGCGCGGGTTTGTCGTCCAACGGTCTCTTTCCACGACAAGCAGGGGCAAATCCATACATTTTCAGAGCGGGGCTCCAATCCTTCCGGATTCAAGGTTGGACAAAAAGTTTGTGTGGCGTATAATCCCAATGCCCCTTCTATCGCACACATTGTTTCCTTTGAGACCCTTTGGATTTTGCCGACAGTTTTAGTCATTATTGGAATGGCTTTCGTGCCGCTCGGTTTATTCAGGATGTGGCAAACACGTAAGGTTGCGATATAGCGGCATTTGTTTTTTGCGTTCGCTAGATTAAATTAAGAGGTTTGTTTTATACCGGCAATTGCAAATCAGGATGGACGGCGATTAAATTGGACAATAAAAATCAAGTATTTTATTTTGGCAGCATACCGGTGGTTCTGCCTGAAGATACGGTTTATTCGCGACTTGGACGGAACCGCTTTCTGAACCGGCTGCCGGAAGCGCAGAAGAACCTGATCGGAAGGTACATTGCTGAAGGCATTGCATTGTGTCATCCCGCCGGGTGCTGGCTGCGGCTGAATATTGTTGAAAGAGGCGCGGGATCGGTAACGCTGGAAAACGGCGACAAGTTTAACAGCGCCAGCCTGGCGGAACTGCTCAAGTTCAGTCACGCGATATTGCTGACGGCCTCTACGGTCGGTTGCGGCATCGTTGACGCATCCGCGGCGGCGTCCGGCGCCGGGGAAGGGGTTAAGGCGCTGGTTTATGATGCGGTCGGGAGCGAAATGGCGGATGAAGCCATCGGCTGGATTCACGGTTATGTCGCCCTGCAGCTTAAGCGCGGCAGCGAGAAATTGACCAGACGGCGCTTTTCCCCCGGTTACGGAGATCTGGAACTGGAAAACCAGAAAATTATTTATGACATTTTAAAGCTTGAGAAATTAGGAATCAGGCTGAATGAAAGCCTGATAATGGCGCCGGAGAAGTCGGTGACGGCTGTTGCCGGGATTGAACACAATAATTAAAGCACATTTAAACTGGGAATGATTTAATACATGACAAAAAGCGAATTTCAAAAACTGTTGACGGAAAAAATAGTGATACTGGACGGCGCCACCGGGACTGAACTGGTCAAGCGGGGTATGCCGCAGGGTGTCTGTCCGGAATTGTGGATACTCGAGAATCCGTCGGCGATGATTGAAATTCAGCAGGCGTACCGCGCGGCAGGTTCGGATATCGTGTTTGTTCCGAGCTTCGGCGCCAACCGTTTCAAACTCGAAGAGTTCGGTCTGGCCGGCCGGCTGGCTGAAATCAACCGTTCACTGGCGGGGCTGTCCCGCTGTGCGGCCGGAGACGGCCTGGTGTTCGGCGATCTGGCGCCAACCGGCAAATTCATCGAGCCGCTGGGCGATATTCCTTTTGAAGACGTGGTAAATGTTTATAAGGAACAGGTCGCGGCGCTGCTGGAAGAGAATGTTGACGGTTTTGTCATTGAAACGATGATGGACATTCAGGAAACCAGGGCGGCGCTGCTGGCAGTTAAAGAATCCTGTGAACTGCCGGTCATGGTGACGATGACTTTTGATGAGCACATGCGGACGCTCACCGGCAGTGATCCGCTTTCGGTGCTGATTACGCTTCAAGCTATGGGTGCTGACGCATTCGGCTGTAATTGTTCCACCGGCCCCGGCGATATGCTGGAAATCATCAGGAAAATCAAACCTTATGCCACGATTCCGCTGATTGCCAAACCCAATGCGGGAATGCCGAAACTGGTATCCGGGGAGACGGTATTTGATATGGGGCCGGCGGCGTTTGCCGCGTATGTGACGGAGCTGGCCGCCGCCGGGGCAAATATTATGGGCGGTTGCTGCGGTTCCACGCCGGAACATATCCGGGAGATGGCAAAGATAGCGGCTCAATGCAAACCGGCGCTGCCGGTCATAACGGCATTAAGCGCGGTTTCCGCATCCGGCAGCTATTGCCTGCTCGGCAAAGACAAACCTTTTGCGGTAGTTGGCGAACGCATCAATCCCACCGGCAAGAAAGCGCTTCAGGCTGAATTGCGCGAAGGCAGGCTTGCCATGGTAAATAATTTTGCCCGCGAACAGGCCGCCGCCGGGGCTGCGATCCTGGACGTCAACATGGGACTTTCCGGGATTGATGAAAAAGAAATGATGGTGAAGGCGGTCAAGATGCTGGGCGGCGGGCTGCCGCTGTGCATAGATTCCACCAGCAACGAAGTTATTGAGGCGGCGCTCCGGATTTATCCGGGACGGGCACTGGTCAACTCTATTTCCGCGGAGAAAAGCAGACTTGAAAAGACCCTGCCGGCGGCGGCCAAATATGGCGCCATGTTCATTTTGCTGCCACTGACGGATGAGGGGATTCCGGAAACGGTTGAAGGCCGCATGGAAATCGTTAAAAAGGTATTCAGCGAAGCCGGGAAATACGGATATTCGAAAGCGGACATTTGCGTTGACGGTCTGGTGATGACAGTTTCCTCGAATCAGAATGCCGCCGCGATTACGCTGGACCTGATTGAATGGTGCAGCCGCGAATTCTGCGTCAACACGATTTGCGGCTTGTCAAACGTCAGTTTCGGCATGCCGCAGCGGGGTTATGTGAATAACACATTCCTCGCTATGGCGATTGGTCGCGGTTTGAATATGGCGATAGCCAACCCTTCGGCGGAAATGCTGATGCCGGTGGTTGATGCCGGCAATGTTCTGAACGGGCGCGATTTTAAAATGAAACGCTATGTCGAAAAATACGGTGCGGCAGAGCAGGGGGGGAAGGCTCCGGTCACCGTTAAAAGCAATGATCCGGCGCAGCATGTGTTCAATTGCGTCGTTACCGGTGACGAAGAGAGTATTGCCGGCGCGATCAGCAAGGCGCTGGCAGGCGGAATAACGGCGAAAGAGATTGTTGATAAAAGTTTGATTCCCGCCATCAACCGGGTAGGGGAACTTTATGACCGGAAAGAATATTTTCTGCCGCAGCTTATCATGAGCGCCGATACCATGCGCAAAGGATTTGAGGTATTGGAACCGTTGCTGGAGGAGCACAAATCGCAGAACGACAAGCCGAAAGCTGTAATTGTTCTGGCGACGGTGGAAGGAGATATCCACGATATCGGCAAGAATATTGTAGCTTTGATGTTGAGAAATTACGGGTTTGAGGTAGTTGACCTGGGTAAAGACGTATCCGCCAGGCACATTGTCGCCGGAGCCCGGGAACACAACGCCGCCGTCATCGGCCTTTCAGCCCTGATGACGACAACCATGACCAGAATGGCTGAAGTTATCAAACTGGCCAAGGCGGAAGGATTGAACAAGGTAAAATTCATGGTCGGCGGTGCGGTTGTTGATCAGAATTACGCCGATGAGATCGGTGCGGACGCCTACGCCGCGGATGCGATGGATGCTGTCAGGATTGCACAGAAGTTTACGGTGTGAAGCAATAGAGTTACTGCTTTATGTTAGAGACTGCTTTGTTTTCTGAAAATTTATGTGTTATTGTCTTGATTTTATAAATGTCTGCGGTATTTTACCATTATAGAGTTTTAATGCGTGTTAAATTCATGAATAAATACGTTTGCTTCATGGATTTTTTTAGTATGTTATTCTATATTTAGTGTTTTGAATGGCGGCATACCGCATTATGTTGTGTAAAAAGTAATTATTGTTATAAATATAACCTGGAGTTTTGTTATCTATGTTTAAGCAGTTATGGCATCCGGAAATGATTCAACACCATATTATGCAGCGCAACGGCAAAGAGCCTTTGAATTCATATTATTACGCGACCAACTATCCTGACGTTTACGCTGCGGCTGAGCGGATTTTCGGATCATGGGGAGAAGCGATTGAATCATGCGGCCTTGATTATAGTCTGATAAAGAAATATAAGTCATGGACAAAGCAGGCGGTACTTGATGAGATCAGACGGCTTGCCAAAGAAGGTGAACCGCTTTTTTCGCAGAATGCCCAGAAGCAGCATAAGCCGTTGTATATGGCTGCGATTAAACGTTTTGGCAACTGGGGCAAAGCAATCCAGGCTGCGGGCGTGGATTATAAGAATGTCCGGTTGCGCCGGAGCATGACGAAAGCCGACATCAAGAAAGAAATTCTTGAATTGTTCCGTCGCGGTGAGGTATTGTCGTATACCAATATGCGCGAGAACTATATGTATTTGCAGGCTGCCGCAATGAAGAAACTGGGAGACGGGAGTTGGGCCAGAGCCCGCCGCGAATGCGGGATATTGACCAATTACCGGCTTAGACCGGAGCGTCGTAACGCTAAATAGTTTTTTCCCATAATATTTTCGCTCCTGATTGTTTTATACATTCAGGAGCGTTTTTTGTTTTATCCGAATTGTTTGATGGTGATATTTGCTAAAATTTTGGTAATTTATGCCAGCTTTTTTACGAGATATTTCTGTTGCAGATATTCAGCATTGCATTATATTAATCATTTGATAATCATGGTTAAAATTGAGAAAAATAAGGTCATCAATTATGAGTATGATAAGAATCGAAGGCAATACTTTTTCCCTGGAGAATGATTTTATCGCAAGAAGTATCGTATTTGACGAAGGCGGACTTCATACAACTTCAATTTTTAATAAAGCAGCAGGGAAGGAATATGCTAAACCGGCGGCCCCGGTTGAATTCATGCTGCGGCTTCAGAACAAAACGCTTTTCGGCTTCAAGCAGCGGACGAGGCATATTCTGGACGGCAATATTTCAGACCGCGATTACAATCTTTCGCTGATTGGTGCTGAATCCATGGCAGTATCGCCGGGCGTTGAAAGGCTCAAGGTGTCGCTGCTGGTTGCGGAAATAGACGTGAAGGTGAATGTTTATTATGAGATAAAACGCAAATTCTGCGGGATTTCAAAGTGGCTGGAAGTGATCAGCGGCATGAACGACCTGTCTATAAACAGTATCATTTTTGATGTGATAAACGCTTGTCCCGGAGAATTTTCGGATGTGGATTTTTACAGACAGGCCGGCTTGACGAGGCTTGAGCCGATGTTCGCCCTGGCCGGGGCAGAGGATATTATCCAGATCCATAATTCCAAACTGGAGGAAGGGGTGTTTTTCGGCAACAGCGCACCCGGTCCGCTGAAATTCTTCTTATGCTATCCTCACTGGCAGGAAACGGCAATTTCCACCGGCTACAATTTTGAAAGTCCGCCGGTAAACAAATATTTAAATAAAGGCGAGACCTTTACCACGGACCGGGCGATGATTTTTCTGTATAAAGGCAGAGCCGATGATGATGCGGTCAGGAACAGTTTCCGCGATTACATCCGCTCCTATCTGCCTGTCACCGCGGATAACGGCGGTTTCATGTACTGCACCTGGCTGCCTTTCCTGAAGGATATCAACGAACCTCTGCTGCTTGATCTTATTGATCGCGCCGCGGATATGGGATTTAACAGTTTTGTGCTGGATGACGGCTGGTTTGTAAACGGCGAATGGACGGTTGATAAAGAAAAATTTCCGAACGGGCTGAAAATAATTTCCGACAAAGTGCGGTCACGCGGCATGTGTTTCGGTTTGTGGTTTAATATCGGTACCGATTATGGCAATCTTGGCAGGAATGCTCACTACTCCGGGATTAATACAGACGGTTCCCCCAAAATATTCGGCCTTTCCGGGGAGATTCGCCAAATGTGTTTTGCCTCCGGGCATCGCGAACTTGTGGCGCAAAAGCTCACAGCTCTGGCCCGGGAATATAACGTCGGCTATTTCAAGCTTGACTTCAGCAATATTGTCAGTCCGTACCGCATGATGCAGGCAGGCTGCTGTTCAACCGGGCATGAATATCATCGCGAATCCGGAGATTCGATAATAGAGCAGTATGCCGGTTTGAAATATGTCCGTGACGAAGTCAAAAAAGTTTTCCCCGGCCTGATTGTAGACTTCAGTTTTGAGGCATTCGGTTTAGATTACCCGAGCATTGCCGCGCTGGAATATTCCGAACTGCATCATATGTCGAACATGAACACGCTGCGTCCGCATATCCTCAATGCCTTGAAAATCAGGAACACACTTTATCGTTACGTTACGGTAATGCCGCCTGAACGTCTGCTCGGCAGCCTGATCTGTCTTCAGAATCAGAATGATATTGAACATCTGCTGACCGCTTTAGTGGGAACTCCGCTGGTAGCCGGTGATTTGCGCAAGATAACTCCTGAGAATCTGATACTTATCCGCCGGGTTACGGCGGCTATTCAAGGAATCATAAGTCAGGGGCCGATGACCAGATTCATCAAATTGCGTCGTGATAAGTATGTGCAGTCGGATGAGTGGGATGGTTTTGCCAAATTCAATGAAAGCGGGAGCGGAATTATCTGCCTGTTCAAAAATCACTCGTCAATCAGTGATTTTGAAATTCATATTGATGATTTGCCGGATGGAATTGATAAATTCACGGTTAAAGACGTTCTTGCCGGCAGCGAATCTTCAACTGTTTCCGCCGCTGAACTTTCGAGTGGCATCCGCAGAAACTGGTTTGGCGACTTGAACTGTTGTATTTTAACGGTTTGTCCACTGAAATAACCGTTTACAGCCGGGATTTTTGGTTTTTTTTAGTAATTTATTGATTTATGCAATAAAAATACGAATTTTGCGTTATATTAACAGTTAATGTGAATTCATTAACAATTGAGATTATATACGATGCAAAAGATTATGTTGAGTGGTAAAATTCATACCGCCAGGCTTACTGGATGTGAGCTTGATTATGAAGGCAGCCTGGAAATAGACCCGGATTTATTGAATGCCGCGGGCATATTGCAGTTTGAGAAAATTCTGGTGGTAAATCGCTCAAATGGTGAGCGGCTTGAAACTTATGCGATACCAGGCCAGGCCGGCAGTAAACGGTTCTGTCTTAATGGACCGGCTGCGTACAAAGGCAAGGTTGGTGATGTTGTTACGATCATGGCCTTTTCGGTTTGCTCCCAGGAAGAAGCCGAAAAGATCAAACCGAAAATAATTGTCCTTAATCAAGATAATGTTATTATTCAGCGGAAAGGCGGTGCTTAAACGCCGGAAAGGAACTGCCTGATGCTCAGTCTGCTGAAAAAAATCAGGGTTATGCTGCAAACAGACGATCGCAGCCGGCAAGGTCAGATTATAGCGGAATATGTAATTATGCTGGCAATGTGCGCCATTATTGCAATTTCGCTCTTAGTGCTGATGTTTTATTTTTCAGAGTACGGGTGGCGAGTAATTAATCTGGTAAGTATTGATTATCCATAATTTAGGGTTATATTATAATTAACAAACAGGAGGTTGGTAATGAGAGTCAAAAAAACAAATGCTAAAGGTCAGGCAGTTGTAGAATATATCATTATTATTGTGATTGTTGCTATTGCTGCGCTCGTTGTCCTTGGAGCATTCAGTGACCGCTTGAGAACCATGATTGCCGGCGTTACAACGTCTCTCGGCGGAACAGAGCAGACTATCTCCTCTGGTTCATCGGTGCAGACACTTAAGGATCTCAAGGAAACCGGGGTTGACACTTCTTCTGGCGGCTGATTGTTTCCCAAAATAATTTGTAAGCCATTCATGAACTAAATGAATGGCTTTTTTTTTGCTCCCGGAACACGCCATCCTGAATAAATGAAGTTTTTCCTGCCTGGTTTCTGGCTGCCGAATCAATTACTCCACTTCGCCATCATCGGTATTGCCCTGAGTGTTGCCGGGCGGAGAGGTTTCTTCAAAATCGGGGATGGTTTCGTCTGATGTATCTTCTGAAGTGTCAATCTGAGGTTCAAGCTGTTTGCCGCTAAGCCACTCGGTAAAAAAACGGGCGGCCAGCGGAGCACAGGAGCGACCGCCGGATTCGCCGTTTTCGACCAGCACGGCGATGGCATAGGTTTTATCATCATGAGTGCCGAAACCGATAAACCAGGTGTTTTTATGGCGGTTGTAAGTGGGGCCGACTTCCGCAGTTCCGGTTTTACCATAGAGGTCAATTATTTCATTCCTGGCATTCTTTCCGCTGCCGTGAGGCGAATTGACCGAAAGATGCATCCCTTGTTTGATGATGTTGAGATCTTCCGGAGTAGTTTTCAGATGTCCTTTGACTTCCGGTTGCGTCAATTGCAGCAGATTGCCGAACGGGTCGCGGATTTCCTTGAGTATATACGGGCGGTAAACGGTTCCGCCATTGGCGATGGCGGCGCAATATACGGCAGCCTGTAGCGGGGTGATCAGGATGATGCCCTGACCGATGGAAAGCAGTGCGGTGTCGTATTTATTCCATTTATAACCGGTGGCTTTCTCCTTGAATTCTGATGTCGGCAACTGTCCTTTTTTATCCGGCAGACAGAAGCCGGTACTGTTGCCGAGTCCGGCGGATCGGAGGACTTCATAAATTGCATCAAGTCCGGCGATGCAGCCGTTTTCAATGAAGTAATCATTGCAGGAATTCTCAATGGCCCCTGTCATGGTCAGCGGTCCGTGACCGCCGGACTGCCAACTGGCGCATTTGATTTTTGAATTGCCGATGCGGGTTTCACCATCGCACACGACCTGCTTATTCGGAGAGACGCCGCTGCCCAGGATTGCCATTGCAACCAGCGGTTTCAAAATCGAGCCCGGAGTATAAACTCCGCTGGTGGCGCGGTTCAGCATCGGTTTGGCCGGGTCTTTATTGATGTTGCTGTAGTATTCCTGGGAAATCTTCGGCGAGAAGTTCCTGAGATCAAAAGTAGGAGCCGATGCCATGGCGATGACGGCGCCGGTACCGGCATCCAGCAGCACCAATGCGCCCTTATAGCCGCGCATAACGGAATCGGCGGTTTTCTGCGCTTTCCAGTTAATGGTCAGGACGATATTGTTGCCATCCATCGGTTTGATGCCTTCATCCATAGTTTTATAAACATAGCCGCGATGATCCACCTGTACCAGGCTGTAACCGGGGATGCCGCGCATGCCTCTGACGCCGGGGTTGCCGACGACGTCGAAAATGTCGAAAGTTTTTTCCACGCCGCGTTTGCCGACCATGTCCGGGATGTAGTATGAGTATTCGTCTCTGTCTTCGGCGCTTACCGGGTCTTCGGGCCGGGTGAAGCCGATGATATGGGCGGCAATGCTGCCTTCCGGATAAATCCTGGTTGTCCGGGGAACGATTCCCAGTCCTTTGACGCCGGGGGATATTTCATGCAAAATGGACATCTCTTCACGATTCAGGTCTTTAAATACCGGGAACGGCAGCCCGGGACGTACATTCAGATGGCGGACAAGTTCTTCTTGAGTAATCGCCGGGCGCTTGATCTCTTTCGCCAGCCAGGCGGCGGTGTCCAGGATGTGATTAAGCGTTTTGTTGCGATTTGGCTGGCGCATTTCCTCAAGGTAGAAAAAGGCATCGTAGGCCGGAGCGTTATCGGCAAGAATCCGCAAATCGGAGGTCAGGATTCTGCCGCGAAGCGATGGTTCGCGAATTCGGCGAATAGACTGCTTGGATATTTTTTCCCGGTGCTGCGGCCCCTGCTGTATCTGCTCAATCCAGAGTTTCAGTATGAGAATGCCGTATCCGGCAAACAGGATAAAACCGATAATCACGATTCTGGAAGTGTAATTGGTCAAGTTGATCTTCATGCTATTTCCTGATGGTGAGCTGGTTTTTGGCGTCAACGTAAACCGGCAGCCCCAGTGATTTGCCGAAGTGATCGCATACAACAATTATAAACGGCAGGAACAGAGCGCTGAAGCTCATGACAAAGAACATTGACGGCAACCATTCATTGAAAATGTAAATACCCCAGCCGTTGTCGTAGATTTTAATCAGCATTTGAGGAAGAACCGTAACCAACGCCGTGAGAATTCCCGGAATGAAATTGATCGATGCCGGCCGTACCTGCTGATACAGCAGCCAGAATGCCGCCAGGCCGCAAACGGCCAGGAACAGCAGCGGCGTCTGGTTCGATGTTCCGTAAAGCACATCCAGCACCAGGCCGGAAACAACCGCGCAGAACATGCCGCGCTGCCAGCCGAAGCAGACTGTTACATAAAAAATCATGGTGGCTGTTATGGGCAGGAAGACTCCCAGATTGCCAATCAGAATCTGGCCAATGATGGAAAAAAACATGAGAAGGAATATGTAAAACATGATCATGGGCTGTATCTCATATTTGGATCAATCTTTTTTTACCGCGATAATGACATATCTGATATTATCCATATCCACTGCCGGTTTGACTTTGGCCGACATATACAGTTTGCTGCTGAAAACCGATGGCGTCCGCTCGATATCAACAAGCTGTCCGATATAAAGCCCCGGCGGTATCTCTTCCCTGGCCCCGGCGGTAACCACGGCTTCGCCGGGCGTGTATATTTTGTTGCATGACATATATGTAAGATTGGCCAGTCCTTCACTCATGGTGCTTTCGCCGCCGTTGACAAATCCGAACGAGCCTGACCGGGGAAGAATCGCCGCGATGTGAGTTTCCGGGCTGACCGTAGTGGAAATCTCGGCGGAATGACGCGAAATGCTTCTGACAACTCCGATTACGACGGCTTCGTCTTTGCGTTCACGTTCGCCACGGGCGAGCACGACAGCGCCTTTAGTGATGCCGTCATTGCCGCCCTTGTTGACGGTGAAAACTTCCTGCCATGCCTGCGGGTTGCGCATGATTACTTCCGCAAAAATGAAATTATAGCCTCTGCCAGGCTCCAGTTTCAGCAGACGGCGCAGTTCTTCATTATCCATGGCGAGTTCCGCCGTGGCGGCGATTTTCGCCGCCAGTTTGCGGTTTTCTTCAAGCTGCTGCTCCAGTTTGTGCGCCAGCGTATGCTTGTCATGGATCAGCAAAGTCTTGTCCGACAGATAGTATTTGAAGTCCGATGGAATCGACAGGTAAGGGTAAAAGAAATCGCTGACTGATCTGGAAAAAGCAATTCTCAACGTCTGGAAAGCAGACGTTCCCAGAAGAATCAGCAACGCTGATGCTACCAGGAAATAAATCACCTTAACGAATCTTTTACTTTTTGACCACGGCATTTTAAATGTTATTCAGTTTGTTCTTTACGTTATTCAATTCATCGGAAGCTTCTGACAACAGTCTTTCTATGAGCGCCTTTACAGGGAGGATATCCTTGGCCAGCCCGACAGACTGTCCCGCCATCAGCGACCCGTATTCAACATCGCCGTCAACAACAGCTTTGCGCAAAGCTCCGACCCAGTATTTTTCAACTTCAGACTGAGCCTGTTCACGGTGAATTATGCCTTCCTGCATTTCTTTGAGCAGGCGCAACTGGAGAGCTCCAAAGTTGGCCAGCCCCTTATTGCGCAGTGAACGCACGGCGACAACCGGCAGTTTTGAATCATACTGCGGGGTGGAAACGGCGTCTCTGGCCTCGGCCCGCATAAACGCATCTTTGAATTTCGGATGGGCAATGCATTCATCGGTCATCACAAAACGGGTTCCAAGCTGTACGCCGCTGGCACCCATCATGAACATGTGCGCGATCATTTTTCCGGTGGCAATGCCGCCGGCGATGAAAACCGGAATCTTTTCACTGACCTGAAACAGCACCTGCTGCAGAAGCACCATCGCGGAAACGTGTCCGATATGTCCGCCGGCTTCGCTGCCTTCAAGAATAATGGCATCCGCGCCGAAACGGATCATGCGTTCCGCGATTGACAGGGTTGATGCGAAGCACATAACTTTGGCGCCGCTTTCTTTGGCGATCTCAATTTCCTTTTCTTTAGGAAAGCTTCCCGCGAAAACGATATACGGCATTTTCATTTCCTTGAGCATGGCAAGATGGTCGCGATAGGCCGGAGCGATTGTAATCAGGTTTACGGCAAAAGGTTTGTCAGTAAGTGCTTGGGTCTGTTGAATTTGCTGCCGCAGAATTTCAACCGGCGCATTGCCTCCGGCCAGTGAAGCAAAACAGCCATTATTACATACTGCGGCAACCAGTCCGGGCTCCGACACCCAGGTCATTGCTCCGCAAATGACAGGATACTTACAGTTCAGGAAGTCACTTCCGCGTTTCATCATGCTTTCGAGATTTTTACTACAAGCCATCATTAATCCTTATTTTCTGTTTAATCACAACAATGATGATAAACCTTTAATAAATCTTGCCGGGAACGGCATCTGTGGTTTATCTCCAACCGGATACAATACGCCTATAAACGGCTTTTTGCAATATACTTTGCCGGAAAGACAGTCCGTCAATCCTCAAGAAATTTCTTTTCCACGGAATCTAAATATTTATTCAGGGACGGCCACATCGTATAGTCTTTTCTGCCTGCCTCATTGATTTCACGGCTGTAGAGGAGGGCAGGCGACAGCTTTGTGTTTTCCAGTTTAAATAAATAATCTTCAATAGCTTCCTGTTTGTCCAGTTCTTTATTCAGGTTGTCAAGGGCGGTTATAAGCTGCTCTCTGGATTTGCTTTCGGATTTGGTGCCGATGTCGCTTAATGCTTGATTAAAGTCAAAGGCTGTCTCCGCCAGCGCCAGCGGACAGGCATTTCTGACGGATTCTATAATATTGATTTTTTCAAGCAGCACGGCATTCTTGTTTTCAATCAACGACAGCTTTTCCGGTAATTCAGTGATATCAATTGTCTCCTCTTTAGATTCCTTTTTCCCGTTTTTCATCATACATGTTACTTTTCTGATCGCCGCTATTTTCTCTCTTATCTGCTTAGCGCTAAAAGGTGTAAGTGCTGAAAGTGATTTTTCCCTGGCTACTGACTCAAACCAGAACTGGATTTTCTTTTCATCTGAATCATTGGGTGAAGAGTTCTTGAAATATTTTTCCAGAACCACCCGTTCCACGGTTGTGGAGAATATTTCCTGCGGAGAATACTTCTTTTGTACGGATAAAAAGATAATATCATTCAGAATATGCTCGGAACCGGATGAAATGCTCTCGATCTTTTTCACCAGAAAACTGCAAACCTCTTCATAAAATTCATAAGCAGTGCCATCACTTTCCTGGTAGAGCGGCTGCGATATCACTTTCCTGAGTTCAGGTATTTTACCTTCAAGCGCACATGCTTTTAATCCGGGCATGTAATATGTATCAAAAATTATTGCAGTTGTGTATCTCTGGTGGAACATTCCAAGCATCCCGGCCAGCATCCATTGCGGCAGCGCATTGAAATTCTCTTCCGGCTTAATCCCCAGACGGCAAAGTATTATCGTTGAAAGCAGATATTTGTTAATATGGAAATCATTCTTCCATTTTTCATAGTCATTGCTTAGGGATATCGTGACCAGTTCATTTGTCTGCAGCAGCGTTGTTTTTTCTTTTGCGTCGGGCGTAATTAAAATTCTACAATTGATTATTCCGCGGCCACGGTTGCTTTTTATCAGCCGGCTGACAACCGCATCCATCTGTTTAAAATGGTCCATGAAGATGAAATACTGACTGTCAAATTTTTTAAATTCGACGGAGAGGCCGGGAGAAACGGTAAAGCTGCTTTCCGCCATGAGTGCGCCGCTGCAGAACAGAATACAAAATGCGGACAGCACCAGCATCAGGTTGACTGATTTCTTTCTTGTCATGACAGTCCTTTTAATTTTTTCACAAAACACATTTCTTAGTTTCGCTCCGGCAGTTGTTTTTTGCCAATCCGGAAGTAATATATTCAGGATATCTTGAAATATAATTTGGATTGGAACAAAACACAAGAAATATGATTGATGAAAAGCACTGAAAATAAATTTTATCCGTCGGCAATGACAATTGCAGGCAGCGACAGCGGCGGCGGAGCCGGCATACAGGCCGATCTGCGTACATTTGCCGCATTCGGTGTTTTCGGCTGTTCCGCGATTACCGCGGTGACTTCACAGAATCCGTGTATCGTAAACCGGATTGACCCGCTCCCGGCGGAATCCGTGATTTGCCAGATTACCACTGTACTTGAAAAAATTGCAATCCGGACGATAAAAACCGGAATGCTTTTCAATGCGGATATCATCAATGCGGTCTGCGATACTCTCGACGGTAAAGATCTTCCGCTGATTGTCGATCCGGTAATGATCTCCACCAGCGGGACCTGTCTGCTGGAAAAAACAGCGATCAAAGTCATGCTTGAACGTCTTTTCTCAATGGCGTCCTGGATTACCCCTAATATTCCTGAAGCTGAACTTATTACCGGAGTTCGCATAAACGGCAGGAAAGCAATGATTACCGCCGCCCTGGAGTGCGCGGAGAAATGGAATTGCGGATGTATTCTAAAAGGTGGACATCTGCGCTCTAAATCCGGTGTCGCCGCAGACATTGTATGTTATGAAGGAAATCTGTATGAATTATGTTCGCCGCTGGTAGAGGACTGTAAAGCGTCTCACGGCACCGGCTGCACTTTGAGTGCGGCGCTGGCTGCCGCTCTGGCGCTGGAGACCCCGTGGGAGAAGGCTTTGACTATGGCCAAGGGGTTTGTTTACAGTTCACTGGCGGAGTCTGTGGAGATCGGTGACGGCATTGAAGCCATGTATCCGCCATTTGAATCATCATGGCAGGGCAAGGCGATGCTTTCGAAAATTGAGGAAATTTAAACTAAAACTGTTGCGGTTCAAACGCATTTTATAATTCCGGAAGGTTTTTTATTCATGTTCAGGCATTTTTTTCTGGTTTTGGCAATACTCGGATGTATGGGATTTTTATCTCCGGCGGAATGTTCCGCCGCTGATTCTGAAAAGATCCGGTATACCTCGGCTATGGGGCGGAAATATGTCTATTTGCGGGATGTCGCAAGATATTACAATATGCGTTATTATGTCTGGAATGATCGCGTAGTTCTTTACAATAACGATTTTAAGCTGACATTTTTCCCGCAAAAGAAATATGCACTGGTTAACAACATCAAGATTGGACTGCTGTTTGCCTCGTATTCTTCCGGTCCCAACTCTTTTATCAGTGATAAAGACTTTCTGCTGACGGTGGATCCGTTGATCCGGGCTAATGCCATGCCTCAGCACCGCTTGAGGTTGATCATGATTGACCCGGGCCATGGCGGTAAAGACAATGGCGGGAAATTCAGATATCGGGAAAAGGACATTGCCTTGAGAATTGCCAATCAGTTGTCCAATGCGTTGAGAAAAAAAGGCTTTACCGTCGCGATGACCAGGACTTCCGACCAGTTCATTGAACTTCCTCAGCGTTCTAAACTTTGTCGCGATGTAGGCGCTGACATGTTTATTTCCATCCATTGCAACTCGGCTTCAAATCCGGAAGTCAGCGGCATTGAGACTTTCTGCCTGGCGCCGTTCGGCACTTCCTCCACTAATTCCACCAGCGGCTTTGTCGCGGAGCATCGTGAAGACGGCAATCGCTATGACCCGAACAATATGGGTTTGGCTTATGAAGTGCATAAATCTCTCATTGCGCGCACTAAAACAATCGACCGCGGGATCAAAAGGGCGCGTTTCATGGTGCTTAAAAACGCGCCATGTCCGGCGGTGCTGATCGAGACTGGTTTCCTTTCCAACAAGACCGAGGAAATGCAGATGGGAAGCGACTGGTATCAGAACTTGGTTGCCCAGGCAATTGCTGACGGCGTTGTGAATTACAGCCGGGATGTTTCCCGTAAATAATCTTTTCAGCAACATCAGTAAATATATTTTGATTTTTTCACATGATTGGTGTATCTTAGATGTTTGTAAGTTTAATTAATGGATTTCACATGAGCAGCATAGATTATAATGTTTATGAAACGCTGACTTTTTCTTTAGCGCCTGCGTTTAAGAAAGAGATGGTGTCGTTTGCTCATAATCTCGCCCCGCGACGATGATCCTGCCTTTATCTGTTCCCATGAACCGCTGAGTTCTCTGTAAAATCATTAACACAGAAGAAGTTGGAACTGGAAACAGTATTCTTTTTGATTTTTTGTTCGAACGGTGTACAGTAAGTCTTTTCTTTTGAGAGTTTTAATTAAATTTTATATATGGAGATTATTGAAGATGAGCGATAGTAATTATAATAAGACTGCCGAACGGTATCAGAAATATGTAATGCAGACCTATTCCCCGAAACTGGTATTGGTAAAAGGGCAGGGGACGTATGTCTGGGACAGTGAAGGCAAACGGTATCTGGATTTTGCCGCAGGCATCAGCGTCTGCAATCTGGGGCATTGCCATCCTGCCGTCTCCGAAGCAATTAAGTGCCAGGTAGACCGGCTGGTGCATGTTTCCAACCTTTATATGAATGAAATACAACCGCTGCTTGGAGAAAAACTGGTCAAAGCCGGTTTTGACGGGGTGGTGTTTTTTGCCAACAGCGGGGCCGAAGCCAATGAAGGACTGATCAAACTGGCCAGGAAATGGGGTTCGGAAAAGGGCAGGTATGAAGTGATTTCAATGATAGATTCATTCCATGGACGGACGCTGGCAACGCTGGCGGCCACCGGACGGAGCAAGTACCGGAAAGGTTTTGCCCCGGATACCCCCGGATTTGTTCAGGTGCCGTTCAATGACATCAAGGCGCTGGAAGCCGCAATCACCGACAAAACCGCGGCAGTTCTGCTGGAGCCGGTTCAAGGCGAAGGCGGCATAATGCCCGCTGATCCGGTTTATCTTAAAGCCGTCCGGGAACTCTGCACCGCAAAAGGCATTATGCTGATGTTTGACGAAGTGCAGTGCGGTGTTGGCCGGACCGGCACGTTTTACGCGTTTCAGGGATACGGCATCGAGCCGGATGCGCTGTCCATGGCGAAAGCGCTGGGCAACGGGTTCCCGCTGGCGGCGTTTATGGCGAAACAGGAATTTGCGCAAGTGCTTACTCCCGGAACCCATGCCAGCACTTTCGGCGGAACTCCGCTGGCCTGTGCCGCCGGATGTGCCGTGCTGGATACGATCAGCAAAGAAAAAGTGCTTGAGAATTGCGTCAAACAAGGCGCATATTTACAGGAAAAACTGCTTGAGCTTGCTAAGAAATACAAGTTTATGAAGGAAGTAAGGGGCAAGGGGCTGATGATCGGCGTTGTTATGGATTGTGAAGTTGCCGGATTGATGACGGAAATGATGAGCAACGGCCTTATTACCCTTTCCTGCGGCGAAAATGTGTTGCGGCTGCTGCCGCCTTTGACCGTATCCAAAGCAGAGATTGACCAGGCAATAGCGATTATGGACAAGAGTTTTGCCGCGGTTGGAAGCTGAAACTGAGGTAATCATTTAAATTCAGTGGAGTGAAAAATGTTTCGGAATCTTTTAACAGTAGAAGACGTTTCATGTGAAGAACTTTACAGGATATTTGAACTTTCCGCCAGACTCAAGCGCGAAAGGGAATGTTCCGCTTATTTTCCGCTGCAAGGAAAAAGCGTCGGCATGATTTTCGCCAAGTCATCGACCCGTACCAGGGTGTCTTTCGAGGTGGGAATCCGGGAACTTGGCGGATCGCCGCTTTATCTCGATCAGGGCAAACTGCAGATGGAGCGCGGAGAATCTATTGCCGATACCGCCCGGGTATTGAGCCGTTATCTGCATGCCATCGTAATCCGGACCTATCATCAAGCCGAGATCGTGGAGCTGGCCAAATACGCGACGATTCCGGTTATCAACGCCTTGACCAACGAATATCATCCGTGCCAGATACTCGCCGACCTGTTTACTGTTTATGAATACAGTGAAAAACTGGAAGGCGTTAAACTGGTATTTTGCGGCGACGGCAGAAGCAATGTCGCTAATTCACTGATCACCGCCTGCAAGATGACCGGGGTTAATCTGGTGATTGCCGCCCCGGAAGGCTTTAATCCCGCGCAGGCTTTGCTGGATGCCAATATCGGTACCGGCACCGCGGTCTGGGAGAAAGACCCGTTGAAGGCGGTCGAAAACGCTGATTACATTTATACTGATGTCTGGGTCAGCATGGGTTTTGAAAAAGAAGCTGAAAGCAGAATCAAACTGCTGCAGCCTTATCAGGTCAACACCGAACTGGTGGAGGCGGCTTCCGCTGACGTGAGGATTCTGCACTGCCTGCCTGCTCACCGCGGCATGGAAATCACTGATGAAGTGATGGATTCTCATCGCTCAATCGTTTTTGACCAGGCGGAAAACCGGCTTCATGTCCAGAAAGCCATTCTGGCGCTTTTGTTCGATAACCAATAACATAAGACTGCAAGTATGTCATTTCTGGAAATCCTGCTGGTCTCGTTCGGCGTTGCCATGGATGCTTTTGCCGTATCGGTTTCAGCCGGCGTAGTGGTGAAAAAGGTCAAATTGCGCCAGGCATTGCTGGCCGGCGCGTTTTTCGGCGGTTTTCAGGTGCTGATGCCGCTGATCGGCTGGTGCGGCGGCAACGCCTGCAAGCAATTCATCGAATCGTTCGACCACTGGGCGGCTTTTACGCTGCTTGCTTTAGTCGGCGGCAAGATGATTTATGAGGCTTGCGGGAAAAAAGAAGAGGATGAAGAGCCGGCGGACCCGTTCAACTTGAAAATACTGTTCATCATGGCGGTGGCTACCAGTATTGACGCGCTGGCGGTGGGAGTGACATTCTCGTTCGTCAATGTTCCGCTCCTGCTTTCGGTGTCGATGATGGGGATAGTGACATTCATCGCCTCCGTCGCCGGTGTTTATATTGGCGGCTTGTTCGGACATCTCTTTGAAAGAAAATTTGAATTTGCCGGCGGACTGGTTATTATTCTCATCGGCGTAAAGATTCTGATTGACCATCTGTGGAAAGGGTAGGCGCATACATGGATAATGGAATAAATACATCTTTTTTTGATATCTTCAAGATCGGCCCCGGCCCTTCCAGCTCCCATACCATCGGCCCGATGAAAGCCGCCAATCATTTTATCGCCGGCGCTTTGCAACTCCCGGCTGCCGAATTGAGCAAAGCCGACAAAATTGAGGTTACGCTCTACGGCTCCCTGGCGTCCACCGGCAAAGGACACGGCACCGATAAAGCCGTGCTGGCCGGCCTGCTGGGGCAGAAACCGGAAACATGTGATACGGATTTACTGCTTGGACTGCTGGCTGATTCCAGAAAAAATTACAAGATCGCCTTAGGCAGACATAAAATAATTTTCCGCAGGGAAAATATAATTTTTGACGGGAAGGAGCATGGATTCCCTTACCAGAATACGCTTATTATCAAACTTAAAGCCGGCCGTAAGGTCATGCTTGGAAAGATATATTATTCCATCGGCGGCGGATTTATCCGCTGTGAAGGGGAAGCGCTGCCGGAAACCGGCATTCCCGTATTCCGCTATAAAAATATGTCCGGACTGATCCGGCTGGTGCGAAAATATAATATTCCGCTGGTCGAACTGTTGATGAAAAACGAGTCTGCGGTCAGCGGTTTGTCCGCGGATGAGATAAATGCGAAGCTTGACCATTTGATCGCAGTCATGGAAGATTCCGTCAAGCGCGGCATTCATGCTGAAGGCGTTCTGCCGGGGCCTATCGGTTTACAGCGGAAAGCGGCGGCGTTTTATAAGCGCGCCTCGCACATGCATCAGGATGTGGACCGCTTTCTGGCGTTGTTGAACGCTTTCTCGATGGCGGTGTCGGAGGAAAATGCCGCCGGTCACAAGATTATTACCGCGCCCACGTCCGGTTCCGCCGGCGTTATTCCGGGGATTATTTATTTCTTGAAAAATTATCATGAAGTATCGCGGAAACTTCTGCGCGAAGGCCTGATGGTTGCCGCCGCCGTGGCTTTTATCGCCCGGCACAATGCCAGTATTTCCGGCGCGGAAGTCGGCTGTCAGGGCGAGATCGGCGTTGCCGCCTCCATGGCGGCGGCTATGATCAGTCATGTCAATGGCAAATCCCTGGATGTTATTGAAGCCGCTGCTGAAATCGCGCTGGAACATCATCTCGGCATGACCTGTGACCCCGTCGGCGGTTTTGTCCAGATACCCTGTATTGAGCGCAATGCCGTCGGCGCGGTGACCGCTTACAACGCATATTTGCTGGCGTCCGTGGGCGACCCCGGAAAACAGAAGGTAAATTTTGATGAAGTGATTGAAGCCATGCTGGAAACCGGCAAAGGCATGTCCAGGGATTATAAAGAAACCTCGAAAGGCGGGCTGGCAGTCTGTTCGCTCTGCGGCTGACGCGCTGAACTGTGGAAGGATATTATGAAAAAGAAGCAATTTGAAGGAAAAGATTATTACAATCCGAATATCAGGATTCTGCTTTGCCGGCTGGAGGTGATCGAGCACTGGAAATATTTAAATCTGTCCGCTCCGTTCTGGCGGATATATACCAACTTCAATAAAGGCGCCTCCATAACTTACGGCAAAAATAAATATCCGCTTGAGCCGGGAAAATTTCTTTTGATTTCACCGGATACTGAATACAGTTCCGGCAATGACAATCCGTTTGAACATTTTTACATCCATTTTCAGGCCGGCGAGCCTTACGATTTCTGCCCCGGCAAAATCTATTCATTTGATATTGCCGGCGAAGAGCATAAGCTGCTCGATATAATCACCGGGTACATCAAGGATCCGCCGGAATCCATTCGCACGATCTCGATGCCGCTGCTGGCTCTTTGTTATGCGCTGCTTGCCCGTGTGCCGCAGTCCGACCTGGTGGAAGCTTGGAGTGACCGCCGGGTGATTGAGGTGGTTAATTTTATTGAGAAGAATATGCAGCAGAAGATTTCCAATGAAACTCTGGCGGAGATCTCCGGCATGAGCCAGAATGCTTTTGCGCGTCTGTTCAAAGAACAGACCGGCATGTCGCCGCAGAATTTCCTGGCGCACAAGCGGGTCACCAAAGCCTGTATGCTGCTGCGTTACTCTAAGCACAGCATCGAGGATGTCGCCGAAATGAGCGGATTCTGCGACCGTTATTACTTTACCCGCGTTTTCACCAGTCTGCGCAATATCAGCCCCGCCGCCTTCCGCAAACTGAATCATTGAGCAATATTGCTCTTTTTCGCTAGTCCTGCTTGAAAAATCCTGCATGAAGATTTTATTACCTTTATATTATTTATAACTATACACGATTGCCAACGGAGGGAATATGGCGGAGAATTCTGTAAAAAATAAGCTGGCCGATATGCCGTTCGAGCAGGCGCTTGAAAAGCTCGAAAAAATGGTCGAAAAAATGGAAGAAGGCAATCTGCCGCTGGACAAGATGATTGATTGTTTTGAACAGGGGACTGCCCTGGCTGCATTATGCCGCCAGAAACTCGACAGCCTGGAAAAGAAAATCGAACTGCTGGTGCGTGATGATGCCGAAGGCGGCAAATGGGCGGAATTTGATGCCGGGTCTCCCCGGAAAGATGCTGCCTTGTCCGAAAGCAATGACGGCACGGATGAGCACAAGCCGTCCAGCGATTTGCTGTTTTAATCGGGAGAAACAGTTCAATGAGTTTTTTCTGGCCCGACAATGTGACTTTCCCGGTCAGCCTTGATGCGCTGGCTGTTCCGTCCGGACTCAGGTTGCTGGCGCTGGCGCCGCATCCTGATGATTTCGACGCGATTGCCGTGACCATGAAACGTTTCTTCGCCGCCGGCACGGAGGTCTTCGTCGCGGTGGCTTCTTCCGGCGCCAGCGGCGTGGAGGATGCATTCTGCACCTTGCCGACAAACCGGGAAAAGGCTCTCACCAGGGAAACTGAACAGCGGCGAAGCTGCGGATTTTTCGGGCTGCCCGACGATCACGTGCGATTTCTCCGTCTGGAGGAAGATGAAACCGGCACAGTTATGGATAAAGAGTCTAATTTTGCTGCGGTCGCTGCGGTTTTCAAAGAGCTTTCGCCGTCGCTGGTTTTCCTGCCGCACGGCAATGACACCAACGCCGATCACCGGCTGATTTACGCGATGCTGTCCAGGCTGGGCGGTAATGCGGACCATTGTTTTACCGCGTTCCTGAACCGCGACCCCAAGACCATTGCGCTGCGGATGGATGTATATACGGCATTCGGCGAAGCGGATGCCGCGTGGAAAGCGGAACTGCTGCGCTTCCATCAATCTCAGCATCAGCGCAACCTGAACACCCGGGGATACGGCTTTGATGAACGGATATTGGCGGGAAATCGTGACAACGCCAAGCTTTACGGGATTCAAAACCGCGCTTACGCCGAGATCTTTGAACTGCAATTTTTTCCCAGGTGAGACATTCTGCTTTCTGGCTTCTGCCTCTATTCTGACTCCCGACTCCCGACTCCTGACTTCTCTGTTTTTAATGCTTGCGGCTTGCAATGTTTGGTGAGCAGCCGGTCCAGTTGATTGGCGAAGGCCTGACGGTTTTTGGGATTGAATGAGGCGGGGCCGCCGGAAATGAGGCCGTCGTTGCGAAGGTCGTTGAGCAGATCGCGGGTGGCAAGGCGTTCTTTGATATTGCGTTCAGTATAAAGTTCGCCGCGCGGGTTGATGGCAAACGCGCCCTTGCTGACGACCCGGTCGGCAAGCGGAATATCCGCCGTGATGACGATGTCGCCGGATTCAGTCAGTTCGGCGATTTTATCATCGGCCGCATCAATCCCGCCGGGCACGGTCAGGCTGGAAATATACGCCGAATGCGGCCCGCGCATGACCTTTCCGGCAACCAGCACCAGCGGTATCTTCACCCGCTCCACCGCCTTATACAATATTTCCTTCAAATCTTTAGGAAACGCATCCGCATCCACATATATCCGCAATTAATTACCTTCTTTCTTATGCAGTTCTTCGATTATCCTGACTGCCCTGTCAAAGTCTTCGTTGTGCAGCACCCACAGTTCGGGCCAGGCCTGGGACATGGGCAGTACGCCATATTCGTTCAAGATGCATGTTTCGATGCCTTCGTCTTCCAGGAACCCTTTATACATGTAGATTTTCGTCAGGTCAAAATCAGAAAGCAGTTTTTCCATTTCGGAGCTCCTTTCGTTCAGGCCGTTAAGACATATTTATCTACCTCTTGGTATTAATATTGCCCCCGATGTGAAAGAAATCAAATCACGGTGAATTAAGGAGCGTAAAAATGCAAAAGCTCTGATCTGGAACTTCGTCATCACAATTTTTCCAGGCAGTTCTTCTGAATAAAGTCTTCAATCAACTCAATACGGTCAGGAGCATTGATCTTCTTTAGAAACAGTAACTTATGTCAGAGATCATCAAAAAGATCAGGTGCGTATTTTTCTGATTTTGCCGTGGACGGATTGTCCGGCTTTGCCGGCACCGCCGCCGGAATGGCGGAAAACAGGTCATCCTCCTGCGCCGGCAATGTGCTTTCCGGCCTGGCGCCGGGCAGTTCCTTCAATATGCTTCTCAGTTCCAGTTCCTGGCAGATTGAGGCAATCTTGTTCCAGTCCGGAGTCTTCATGGAAAGTGTCTCGATGGCATTCCACGGTTTATCCTGAATTTCTGTTTTCAATGTAATGAGTTCAATGTTTTTGTGGAGAAGCTCTGCTGAATTTCTGATCTTCTCCCGCATCTTCTCATTTTCTATTGATTCCAGCCCGGACAGCATGGTATTGATGGAGCCGAATTTTTTGATAAGCGCGGCGGCGGTTTTGGGACCGATGCCGGCAACCCCGGGGATGTTGTCGGAATTGTCTCCGACCAATGACAGGAAATCTACCATTTGACCGGGTGAAACTTCAAATCTGGCGATGACTTCTTCGGGGCCGCGTACTTCCAGCCCTGAGTTTTTGCGGTCGGGAATCAGCATTTTGACACGATCGGATACGATCTGGGCAAGATCTTTGTCAGCGCTGACGAACCTCACCGGGTACGGGTCGAAATCTTTGGCGATGGCGGCGATCAGATCATCGGCCTCATAACCTTCTTTACTCAGCAGCGGCCAGCCAAAGGCTTCTGCCAGGGATTTGATGTACGGAACCTGGACTCGAAGGTCGTCCGGCATTGGTGGACGTCCGGCTTTGTATTCCGGCGCCAGCGCCAGGCGGAAAGCCGGCTTGCCCACATCGAAAGCCACTGCGCCGTACATCGCATGTTCTTCAGAATACATTTTCAGGAAGAACTTGGCCATGGCAAATACTGCGTTTGTCGGCTGCTGTTTTGAGTTTGTCAGTGCGCGGATGGCGTAGTATCCGCGGTATATCTGAGCGTATGCATCTATCAGAATTATGCTTTTTTCCGGCATCTATATCTCCAGGGTCACGGGTTTGAGTTTAAAATACTGTAACATCTGAATGGAACAATGCCAAACTAAGATTGAACATGGAGAGTGGAAAACTTGGAAGAGAAGTTTGAGGTTTAGGTTTCCAAGTGTTTTAGAGGAGTAATTATGAAGAGGAGAAAATTGCGTATAGGAACTTGAAAGATCCTAAACCTCAGAACTTCTGATTATTATATTACACCAGCATTTGATTATTGTAAAGCTTTATTTAGAAAAAAATCAACTTTTTTTTACTTGAGCTTAAAAAAAACAGGTAAATGCACAATTTTATAGCCATAGCAAGTGTATCAATAAAAATTGATACATTTGGCGTATTATGGTTTTTGAATGCCGATAGATGGATTTTTAGTTGCATAAGCGCACTTTTCAGTTTTCATAACCGCTCCAAGATATTGAAGACCCGTTGAACATAATGCTTCCGGTGTAGCGCTGCGGGAGAGGTTCCGATCCCCCGTCCGGCACGGACGGCACTGCAACAAAACCATTTTGGACAGCCCACTCCGATACTTTGGAGTGTCGTTGAGCACAATGCTTTCAAGTTTTGATAAGATTTTCAAACAACATTTTGGACACTCCATAAGCTCATTTTGGATACTGGCTCCGCACAACGATTTCGTAATCTGGGTACTATGGGTCTTATGGGTCTTATGGGTCTTATGGGTCTTATGGGTCTTATGGGTCTTATGGGTCTTATGGGTCTTATGGGCCATTTTGGACAGCCACTCCGACACTTTGGAGTATCGTTGAGCAGAGACTGCTTCGCCCATGCGGCCAGCATAACCAGACGGACAACCGTCCGACTCCGATACTTTGGAGTGTCGTTGAGCAGAGACTGCTTCGCCCATGCGGCCAGCATAACCAGACGGACAACCGTCCGACTCCGACACTTTGGACATCTATCCTGCACAACACGTTTTTCGTAATCTGGGAGTTCTGGGAATTCTGGGAGTTCTGGGAATTCTGGGAGTTCTGGGATATTGCCGTCCGAGACGGACGGCGCTACAATAGAACCTCATTTTGGACAATCATCTCCCTCATTTTGGACAATCATGTGCAGCGCAGTTTTGCCCATGCGGCCAGCATAACAAACCGGACACCCGTCCGATTTTGGACAACCCCGTCCGTGACGGACGGGACTACACCAAAACCATTTTGGACAATCATCTCCCTTCCCGCATTCGCGGGAGACAACCCCCCATTGGCCCCATAAGACCCATAAGACCCAATAGGCCCAATAGGCCCCATGTTTTCCGGCTCTGCGCCGGACAACCGCCCGCCAGCAGAACAGACCGGGCAACCGCCCGCAGCCTGGACAGCCTTATCCGGAGCGGTTTTCGAATATCCCGCTTTCTGCATTCGGTTTTCATTCTGACTCCTGCTATTAATATGTCGCTCCGCTGGAGCTGAAAACTATTATATGGACGTTTTAAGCTATTAATATTCCGCTCCTCTGGAGCTGTCTTCTGATTTTCCGGTTCCCATTCTGA
>Ga0172379_10002791_pt1 | contig 29718 bp, 33 predicted proteins | sample GrowelOW334metaG_FD_119756 | JGI IMG/M metagenome (GOLD analysis project Ga0172379, IMG submission 119756) | Groundwater microbial communities from an aquifer near a municipal landfill in Southern Ontario, Canada - Groundwater well OW334 metaG | ecosystem: Environmental > Aquatic > Deep...
AGTGGACGGCGTATTTTCCATGGAAGGAGACATCGCGCCGGTGCCCGATATTTCCAGGCTTTGCAGAAAATACGGCGCCAGGCTTATGGTGGACGACGCCCACGCCACCGGCGTAATGGGCAAGCGCGGCCGGGGCACCTGCGAGCATTTCGGCCTTACCCACAAGGACGTGGACATCGTAGTCGGCACCTGCTCCAAATCCCTGGCTTCGGTCGGCGGTTTTGTGGTGGGAGACGCGGACATTATCCACTACATCCAGCATCTTTCGCGTTCCATGATCTTCTCCGCCGCTCTTCCGCCGGCTTCGGTCGCCGCCATCTCCACGGCGCTGGATATTATCGATCACGAACCGCAGCGCATAAAGAAACTCTGGGACAACTCCAGGTACCTGATGGCGCGTTTCAAGGCGATGGGCTGCAATACCGGCGAGACCCATACCCCCATCATTCCCATAATAATAGGCGACGATCTTAAGGCTTTTGCCCTCTGGAAGGCGCTTTACGACAACGGCATCTTCACCAATCCCGTGGTCAGCCCCGCCGTGCCGCCAAAGCGCGCCCTGCTGCGCGTGGTGGTTACCGCCACCCATACCCGCGCTCACCTGGACCGGGCGCTGGGTATTTTCGAGACCTGCTACAAACAGATCATCAAACAAAAGCTGTCACTTACATGCCATTAGAGATCAAAGAGCCGGACGAAAAAGGCCTCGGCGCCTTTGTGGATTTCCCTTACGATCTTTTCCGCGGGCATCCTTATTGGGTGGGAGACCTTAAAAAAGAAGTTCTGCATCTTCTGGAGCTCGGGCATCCTTTCTGGCGCCATGGCGAACGCAAGCTGTTTATGGCCTGCAGGGACGGACGGCCGCTCGGCCGGATCGCCGCCATCATCAACAGCAAACACAACGCTTTTCACTCCGACAAATGCGGTTTTTTCGGTTTTTTCGACTGTGCGGACGAGCCCGAAGCCGCGGCCGGCCTGTTCGACGCGGCCCTTCAATGGCTGAAAACAAAAGGCATGGATAAGGTGCGCGGTCCGGTCAGCCCCTCCACCAACGAAGCCTGCGGCCTGCTCATAGACGGGTTCGAATCCCCGCCCATGGTCATGACGCCTTATAATCCGCCCTACTACGCCGCTTTGATAGAAGCCGCCGGTTTCTCCAAGGCCAAGGATCTTTACGCTTTCCAGGGGTTCACCAAAGACGGTTTCCCGGAAAGGATGGAGAAAATAATCCAACGCATGACCCGCGGCGGCAAGATCTCGATAGAACTGGTGGACATTAAACGCCTGACCGAGGCTTTGGCCGACCTTAAGAACATTTATAACGCCGCCTGGGACGCCAACTGGGGCTTTGTCCCCATGACGAACGAAGAAATTGACGAACTGGCGCGCGGCCTTAAACCGCTCCTGAAGCCGGAATACCTCTATTTCGCCAGGGTCGACGGCCAGCCCGCCGGTTTCGTCCTGCTCCTGCCGGATTTTAACGTGGCGCTGAAGCACGTCAACGGCGCGCTGAATCCGCTGAATATCCTGCCTTTCCTGTACAAAATGTTCACCCCCATAAAACGCGGGCGCCTGCTGGCCCTGGGGATAAAAAAAGAATTCCGCAACCGCGGGCTTGAGCTGCTCCTGATCAAACAGGCCTTCGCGTCGGCGGCGAAGATGGGCTGGGAATACGGAGATCTTTCCTGGACGCTGGAAGATAACCACGCGATCAATAACGTCATTATGGCCGTAGGCGGAAAGATCTACAAGCGGTTCCGGCTGTATGAAAAGGCGCTCTGAAAGGCTAAGGGATAAAGGCTGAAGGATAAAGGAAAAACCGCGGGAACAAAGATGTTCTATCCGCCTTTGGCCTTGGTCCTTTAGCCTTCCGGAAAAACCTTACGGGTTTTTCCGGTCGTGTCCTTCCGTAATCTTTCCGTAACCTTTAATTAATTCTGTTTAGTTATACTATGCACGCATGAAATTTGCAGACCTTAACAGCCGGGATAAAAACGTCCCCCCGACAAAGACCCCGCCGGAGAAAACCGCCGGACGAGGAGCCTCCGTGTCCGGGACAAAAACCGAGCCCCCGCTCATGCCGCTGGACGCGCCGCTCCCCGCTCCCCCCGGCGGTATGTTCGCCTCTCAGACCGCGGAACCGGCGGGCATACGGACGCATTCGCTGAACTCCGTACCCGCGGAAGCGCCGGGAGAAGCACCCGACACCCGGAAATCATCCCGAAAGGACACTCACCGCAGGGACGAAGCCGCCGCCCGCGCAGCTGAGCGCCCCTTTCATGAGCTGGACGCTTCGGCCCGGGAGATCTACGTCCGGAATCTGTCGCTTGCCAAAGAGTTGCTGACCAGAATAGACCAGCCCTATGTTGATAAATGGTCGCCGCTGCCGGCTGTGGCGTCTTTCACGGCCAAGGCGCTTCCGGAAAACCCGGTCATCCTGAACTACACATCATTCTCCACGGCGGACAATTATCTTTACGCTCATTCGGCGAACGTCGCGATCATCAGTCAGGCCGTGGGCATAGCTATGGGGCTGGAGAAGAGCGACGTGGAACTGCTTGGTTTTTGCGCTCTGGCGCACGATACCGGCATGACCGATTATGCGGACCTGGCGAACAGGGACCGCCGACTGACGGACGAGGAATACGCCCAACTGACCGGCCATTCCGAAGCCGGCGCGGCCAAGCTCGACAGGCTTCTGGATATGGATTCCCGGCTTAGGGAGCGGGCCAAGAAAGTGATCTCCCAGGTACATGAGAGGATAGACGGCAGCGGCTATCCCGCCCGCCTCGCGAACGACGGGATAGACCTCCTGTCACAGATCCTGGGCCTGACGGATGTCTACGAGGCCATGACCCATCCCCGTGCCTGGCGGGCCGCCATGCACCCCCACACCGTCATCAAGCATCTTATAGACAAGGAAGGCAAAGGCTTCAACTCGAACGTCGTAAAGGCCATAATAAAGGTCCTTTCCATCTACCCCCCGGGGTCGCTGGTCGCGCTGTCCAACGGAGAGATCGCCCGCGTGGTCAAAGTGAACAAACAATCCCTGACCAGACCGGTGGTGTCGGTCCTGCTCGGCCAGGATTTCTCGCCCGTGCCCCCGCGTCTTCTTGACCTCCTGGAACACCCCCTTTCCGGAATAAACGAGATCGTGGAAGACGGCGAACTGAACGCGCGCAACCCCAAGTTCGCGGCCCGCATGGAACTTTCCCGCTGGTGGGTGGAGTGGTAACAGGCGTGAAGGGTGAAGGGTAAAGAGTAAAGTGCAGGAAATCAGCCGGTAGATATAAACCCGCTTTTCACGCTTCCCGTATTACCCTTCACCCTTTACTCTTTACGCTTTACGAACGATATGGATGTCAAAAAACAACTTTTATTTGTCGAAGAAGAAGGCTATGTGATTGGCCGCGTGGAAGAGATCCTGCGGGATTTTCCCCAGTTCGAGGTTACGCGCGTAGACACCGGCGCCGAAGCCCGGCAACTGATGAAAGACCGGGTTTTCGACGCCGTTATCACGGATATTTACGTCAAAGGCGTTTCTGGCCTGGAATTACTGCACCACGCCAGAGAAAAGAACAAGGACGTCTGCGTGATCATCATCACCGGCGTGGACAACGCCGACCTCGCCGCCAAAGCCCTCAAGGAGGGCGCCTTCGATTTTGTTATAAAGCCCCCTCGCTCGACCGACTCGCCAGCATCCTCAAATTGGTAACTCTTGTAAAGATCTGAAAATAAAAAAGTCTTTCCGCCTGTCCCGGCACAGCTGTGGACCATAGGGCCCACACTGGTCTGGGTCAATTTATTTTAGTTTCTTAGGCATATCGCCTCATGCGGAGACCGCATCAATTCGGCATACTATGGAGACGGCAAAAACCCCGCCGGCTTGCACGCCGGAAGGGAAGCCGCGGCATGAAGGAGACCGTTTTATGAAAAATTATTTTTTAGCAGCTGTTTTCGCGCTGTTCGGAATCTGTCCGGAATTCGCGCTTGGCGCGGCTCCCGCGCTGGACGCGCTCAGCCGGGCGGCCGGAGATGATGCGGTTCTTGCCGCTTCGCCGGCTCCCGCGCCGCGACCGGCGGCTGAAAGCGCCAAGCCGCCCGCGCTTCCTCTCGCGAAGAAAGAGTGGACCGTCATGATATTCGCCAACGGATCGAGAGACCAATTCGACTATCTGAAGAAGGATCTGGAGGCGATGAGCGCCGTAGGTACTACGGCCAAGATCAACGTGCTCCTGGAAGTGGGACTGCCGCAGACCTCCACAAGCACGATCGTGCAGCGGATGCTCGTACTGCGGAGCGACGACACCGCGCCAAAAGGCGCCATATACAAAGAATGGAAAAGCCGCGATATGGGAGACTGGCGCAATATGGCCGAGTTCGTTAAGTGGGCTAAAACCAATTTTCCGGCCAAAAGGTTCATGTTCATAATATCTGCTCATGGAACCGGTTTTCTCGACCTGTCCTTCCCTACATCGCACACCAAGGGCTTGTCTTCGGATGAAATTACCGGCAACTACATGAAAATTCCTCAACTCAAATCGTTATTCGGCGAAACCGGCCATGTAGACATCTTCCTGCAGGAGGCATGTCTTATGCAAACAGCCGAGGTGGGATACGAGATCGGCGACAAAGTGGATCTGATAATGGGTTCCGAAGAGCTTGGCCTGGCCTATCTTGGCCAATATGCGGAGAAACTTGCGTACCTCGATGCCCATCCCCGGGAAAGCCTGGGAAAGATAGCCGCCGCTTTCGCGCAAATGTTCAGACACGCGCTTACCCCGGGCAGCATGATAACCGACCCGATCACCGGGAGAGAACCAAAGTACCCCAGCCGGACCTTCTCCGCAGTGCGCGGCTTAGAGTTGAAGAATCTGCCCGCCAAACTGGACGCCTGGGTAAAAACGGTCATAGCCGCTAATGAACCGGAAATCATATCCAACGCGCTGAAGACAACCGTCAGGTTCGGATCTCTGTGCAAAACGCCGATGTGCAACCCGAATATTCTTCCTTATACGGACTTAGCCTGGTTTATCAGACAAATAGGCGGGACTTCGGAAAACCAGGGAGTCAGGGATGCTTCGGCGGAACTGATTAAATTCATAGACAACAGGCTGGTCGTCGCTAATGGAGCCCTCAACGTCAATCCCGCCGGGATCGACTACTCGAAACTTAGCGGCATCGGGATTAAAATGCTCTCAGTACAGCCCACCGACGCCATGCTGCAGGGAATGGGTGTAAAGGTCGACACCGAATATGGCGACTTGGCGCTTTCAAAGGACAGCCAGTGGGACGAATTCCTGAACTGGATCGGAAAGAGCTATTACCCTCAAAGATAAAGCGCGGTCCGCCTTTATCCGGCGTTAAGCATCTTTTCCGAATACCGCGGCTACCAGCCTGAACGGCCTTGTTAAACGGATGGCGAGGGAGGCTTTGCCGTAGCGCCTTTCGAGGAAGGTTTTTCCGGGGAACAGATAGCTGCAGAACAACCGTGGCCGGTAGAGGCCCGGCAAAAAATATTCCAGCGGCCGGGAGTACCCGGCGGACGCTTTTTCAAAAAACAAACTTTTCAACCTGTCCGTGCCGCGCGGCCTGAACGCCGCCAGTTCGGCCGCCGACATAAGCACCGGTTCCGCCTCCAAAAAGCGCTTCAGGACAGGGTAAACCACCGGGGTCAGGTGTTCCCCGGCCGCTATCTCGGAAGTCTTCAGCCAGAAAGCCCGCCGTTCCATACTCGCGTAAACGCGCACGAGCAGCCGGGCGATATCCGCCAGGGTCCTGGACGTCAGGCTGCCGTGGTAGAGCAAGGTATGGGAAGCCAGGTGCAGCAGCTGATCCTCAAATCCCAGTCCCTTGTGCGGCAGTCGCCCAAGGCGGTCGGACAACTCCGGCACTGGAACCGTTAAAAATCTGGACCGGTGCCATAAAGCCTTTGTTTCTTTTTCGTGCCAGAGACCGGTGTGGATATCCACTATGACTGGCGGCGCGAAAACCCCGGCCATTTTAAAATAGGCCTGGGAGCTGTTCTCCATCGGCTTAAACTCAAGCGCAGTAAGTAAAACGTCGAAAGCTTTCTCGTCCCCGGGCCTTATGAGGAGGTCCAGATCGGTCATCTCGCGCTCTTCGGGGCGCCACACTCCTTCCGCCAGCAGAGCCGCGCCCTTCAGCACGATAAATGTGAGATCTTTCTCGGCAGCCGCCGCGGCTATCGCATCAAGCGCGCCGAGAAGCAGGACATTCCTGGCCAGGACGGAGTTCCCCATGGCTTTATTTTATAATTTTATTCCGCACCCGGGGTGTTGCCAGGCGTGAAATCTACCGGAGTTTGCAGGCGGCAACGAATTTTTTGAAGACCGGCAGGTGTTTTTTGAAAGCCGACGCCGGGGAATAATAATGAAGGACGAAAAAGCCGTCACCGGCGGGTACGACGTAAAAATCCTCTTTTATGACCACGCTCTCCTCGGATTTGCTCTCCGGGTGCAGGTATTCCTTGATTTCGCTGTCGAATTTAAAGGCTTTTTTCCCGGATAGTGTGATTTTTTTCACCGGGCTGAACTTCTCGGTTTCGCTTACGGTTTCCCCGAGAATATTCTTTGAGTTGCGCTCGATAAAATCCTCGTAGCCGGCGAAAGAGGTATTGCCGGCGCCGTAAAAGGCCGCATAAATAAGGACCGGGGCTTTGTCCGCCCCGGGACCGGCAAGTTCCAGCTTCTGAATTCTGGTCTTACCCTCTTTCGCCCTGTCGCGCGTGACCTCCCAGCCGGCCGGCGGCACGCAGCTGAACCGGTCCGCACTGACGGCGGAGCCGCCGGGGGCGGCCTTTTTGGCTGCGGCGGCCGTATGAGGATCGTCCGCGTAGGCGCAGCCGCCCAGAAAAACCAGCGCTAATAACAGTTTGAGCATATAGTTCCTACAATGCCGGGACCACGGATGGTTTCACCGGCTTGGCCCCGCGGATATTATTCAGCATGGTCCCGGACCAGGCCGCGATCCCCTCGTAGCGGTCGGCATAAACGGCTTTATCGAGCAGATCTCCCTGGATCTTCTTCAGGAACTGGGTCTTAATTCCGGCCACTGAACCCGTCAGTTCCGGCAATGTCAGCTTCAGGACGTCTTTCAGCGACGCGCCGTTTTTTTCTATTTCCCGCCGTTCCTCGGCGCCCAGCGTTTCCCTGCGTTCCAGTTCTGAAGAGACGGCCGAAAGTATTTGTGCGGAAGCCGCGTCAAAGGAGGGGAGGCCGGCATAATATAACCGGCGCACGTTCTCGCTGAAATCGCCCGGCCCCTTATTGAAGCGCTGGGAGAGCTTTAGACGCTGATCGGCGTAAACGGAGGCGCGGCGCATGCCGGCGAAAAGATCCCTGAACTTAACGTCGTTCCTGAGCTTTTCCGCGGTATACAAAGCTTCGAGGGAATTTGACTCTATCTCGTCCTCCTGCGTATACGGCTTATACAGCCCGGCCTCATCCGCCCATGCGTGCTGGATCTGATGGGAAGCCTCGTGCACGAACATGGGCGAGACATACTTTGCCAGAGCGGCTAGCTGGGCCTGGTCTTTTAAAAGCTCCTCGGTCGTGATGTTGTTGACGCGCAGGTACTGCTGTATCATGTCGGAGTCCAGAATTATCCTGCCGGTGGACGGTTCATACTTCGCGTAGCAGTTCCGGCAGGATTCTATGGCTATGTCCAGTTTGGCGCCCGAATTATAATAGAACACTACCTTGTCGCCGGCGGCCGTATCTTTGATCTCAGCGGGCAAAGCGGTCCGGAGCATATCGGAAAGCAGCCGGTTGTTCTGGAAAGAAATGGTCTCCCCCGGCCTGGACGCCCGCGCGCCGTCCAGCTTCCGTTCCAATGAAACGGCGCCGTGAACGTCGCTTTTATCGAACAGGTCTCCGAGCAGATACATCTGCTGTTCTATCGGCTGATTCCTTATCCCCTCCAGCCGGCCGGCCGGCAGCCCCGCCTTGACAGTTTCCGCCGCGGCCAGCTGCGTCAGGTAGCGTTCATAACGCCCCCGGCCGGCGGGATCCAGGTATTTGAAGCGTTCGTTCCTGCGCACTTCGTCCTGGAAGGCCCGGTCCGTTCTGGGCTCTTCGTTTATCATCCGCTCGAGCACCCGGAACGCCTTCTCCGCCAAAAAGTTATTGCGCTCCCGTATCGTGGTCTTTTCCCAGTTGGCTTTGACCTCGGGGGCGGCGGAGCCGCCGCTGCTGAAAACGACTTCAAATTGCCGGATAGCCCTTTTTACAAGCTCGGTTTTACGTACGGAATACTTCCCGTACTTCGCCATCCAGGGGAGCAACTGTTCCGGCGCGGCTCCGATACCGGCTTTTTCAAGGGGGGTGTTGAAATCTATCCTGAGGGCGAGCGACCGGCTGAGCTCCGGTTCCTGCTCGTCCCGCCAGGGTTTGGCCAGCAGGGCTTCCAGGTCGCACAAGGCCCGTGCTTTAGCGACAAGACCGGCGGCCTTCCGGGGAGCTGAAAGCTTCAGGCGGTCGATAAGCGCTGCGTCTTCCAGAAAAGTCCTTGCCGCCGACGGGTCCGCGGAGAGCAGGTTCGCCTCATAGGCCCTGAGCCTGGCCTCATCGTTCCCGCCTTCCTGGGCGCGGACCCCATACGCGGCGCAACAAGCGAGGGCGGCCATCAAAAGCCCCCTGGCGGTCCATGCCTTCAGAATTTTCGCGTTCATATAAGCCATGCTCTTCATTTGATGCCGTACGAGGCGTCCAGCTTCCATTTCAGAAAATCATCCCACAAAGAATCGCGGGAGAACATATTTTCGTCGTAGCTGGGATCGTAGATAAGTTTGGGGAAGTATACCGCCACCCCTTTTGCGCGGTCATACGCATCGTCGAACCACGAGATATTGTTGCTGACCACCAGTTTTTCCGTTATAAAACTTTTCAGGACGTCTCCCTTCGCTCGCAGCGCGGAGCCGTCGTCCGTCTTTTTCCCCGCCGCGTCCACGAGATCGTACAGGTCCTTTGACCGGGCCTTGAAGGAGTTATCGTTCCCGTTATATCTGTACTCAAAAGACAGGGCCTCTTCCCCGGCCTGCAGGATCTTCTCCCTGTGCTCGGGCACAGCCGCCGCGCGCACCCAGTCGTTAAGCAGGCGGACGAATTCGGGCAGCGCCGCCGCTCTTATGGAGGAGAGGGTGACGTTGTCCTGGTTCGTATCGTAGTAGGCCGCAAAATCGTTCACCATGGCGGAGCTTAACGCTTCCGGGCTAATGCCGGGATCCGCCAGCAAGGTGGACAGAATATCGTTGTAAGGGAACCCGGCTCCTGGGATGCGTTCCTCGGAACCCACGATAAGCTCGGCGGAGTCCTTTATTTCGTAGACCACGCTCGCCATCTGCATCAGGCAGGAGTCGGAGGCATAAACATCGATTTTTTTGCCGATCCCCAGCTCGATCTCCTTCAGCGCCATGCCCAGCTGCCTGTTGCGGATGAAGTTACGGGTCAGATCGTCATAGGCTATGCCCAGTTCCGAGCCGGTATTGTCGGCCCCGCTATCAAGGCGGCCCGAGCCGTGGCCCCAGAGAACTACCAGCACTTTTCTGGCCGGATAGTTCTTGTACGACCATTTGGCGAAGTCGGCGAAATGCTTCCAGCTGCCCATGTCGGCGCCGGGTACGTCCACTCTGGGTGAAACTATGGCCCCCGTTCTGTTCAAGGCTCCGGCGGTGGTGTCTTTCCGGATATAATAACGGACCGAGTTCCCCCGGTCGTTCAAAAGCCCCAGCTCGGCGGTCACGGCCACCTTATCCGTGGACCCGACCATCTCAAGCTCGTTCACGTCCGCTATAGCCGCCTGGGCCAGGTCGTTCCTGCCGTTCAGGTACACAAGCACCAGCCATTCCCTTTCAACCGCCGATGGAGGTTTTGCCGCGAGCGCATTCACCACGGACGACACGGAAGCCGGGGCGGCGGCGGCTTCCAGGCCCGTTATACCGGCGGACAGGTCCTCGGAAAAAATATCACGCGCGCCGACCGGGGCAGCCGGCGCGATAAGCGCGGGCGCCAGTATGAGCAATAGCGATATGCGTCTTTTCATGAGCTTTATCCTGATGCGGCATCTCTTTGTATATTATCGCTCCGGAGCCTTACCGTTTCAAAGGTCTTCCGGCCCGGAAATTGCGGGTCTTTGGACCTATACGCGATCGCGCCGGTTTCCGGGGCCGCTCACAAGCGCCGGCATGAACAGTGTGTGCCAGATGATATTTACTTGTCGGGAGCGGTCCCGGAAGGCCCGGGGGGACCGGCGCCGCCGTCAGGCAGGACGCCCTCTTTTGTGCTTTATGTACCCGATAAGGCCGGGGAGCATGGAGACCGCCACTATACAGAGTATAACGGCTGTGAAATTGTTCTTGACCACCGGAATGTTGCCGAAATAATAGCCCGAAAGCACTATCACGGTAACCCAGGTGGTTCCGCCGACCACATTAAATGCCAGAAACCGGGGATAGGTCATGGCGCCGACGCCGGCCACGAACGGGGCGAAAGTGCGCACGATCGGCACGTATTTGGCCAGGATAATGGTCAGGCCGCCGTACTTTTCGTAAAAAGCGTGGGTCTTCTGAAGATATTCTTTTTTGAATATCCGGGAGTTTTTATAGTGGAACACTTTCGGCCCGATAAAATTGCCCGCGGCATAGTTCACATTATCGCCCAGTATCGCGGCAAAGACCAGCAGCGGCCATATCTTCGACAGGTCCAGCGCGCCGGCCGCGGCGAACATCCCCACGGCGAACAGCAGCGAGTCCCCGGGCAGCACCGGGGTAAGCACAAGGCCCGTTTCGCAGAAAATTATCAGGAACAGGATCAAATAGGTCCAATTCCCGTAACTCCGGATGACATCCCCGAGATATACGTCCAGGTGCAGGAACAGGTCTATAAACTTAAAGAAAATAGCGGTCAGGTGCGAGATGATTTCCATATTAGCTATGCCGGTATTTTATCACTTTAACGTCTTCCAGCGTTATAAGTCCTTCCGTAACCGTTTCGTCAAGAAAAGGCGTAAGTTTGTCCAGGTTTTCGCCGGTGTCCACCAGCTCTATCACCACCGGGAGGTCCCCGGAAAGCTCCAGCAGTTTGGCCGTGTGCATACGGCTGTCGGCGCCGAATCCCATCAGCCCCCTGGTCACGGTGGCTCCGGCAAGGCCCAACTCGCGCGCCTTCAGCGTTATCGCCTCATAGAGGGCCTTGTTCCCGTGTTTATCCGACTCGCCTATAAAGATCCTCAGCAGTTTTCCGTTTTCAGGCAGTTTCATTTCAGTCCCCGCTCGAGCATAAGATTCACGCCCCTGAACCCCGCAAAAACCAGAAATATCCCGGCGACGTTGCTGACAAGGATATTGGCCGCGGCCAGCTTCAGCTCCCCGTCGCGCAGCAGCGAAAAATTTTCGAGAGTGAACGTCGAGAACGTTGTAAACCCGCCCAGCACCCCTGTCATAAGGAACAGCCGCGCGTTCGGAGTAAGCGTTCCCCTTTCGAAAAGCCCCCAGAGGCAGCCGATAAAAAGCGAGCCGCCGAGATTTACGGCCAGCGTGCCGGCCGGCAGGACGCCCCCGGCGGCGCGGTCGGCCAGCATCGACAGCCAGTAGCGCAGGACCGTGCCGAGTCCGCCGCCAACCAGCAATAAAAAAGGCCTCAACATAGTCCGCTTGTTAAAACTGGTGGGCGGTACAGGTGAGGAACGCCTTCAGAGCAAGCATAATATGCTTGCGTGCGTTCCGCAAGGGCGGAGGCGATTTCTTGCGAAGCCAAATCGCCGAGCCGGGGTCGCGGAAAACCGCCGTGCGGTTTATCCGTGACTTGAACCTGTTCAAATCCTGACGCGAGCCAAGCAGTTGGCTCGCTTACCGTCCCTGACAAAAAAATTGGTGGGCGGTACAGGATTTGAACCTGTGACCCCTGTCGTGTGAGGACAGTGCTCTACCGCTGAGCTAACCGCCCGAATAAGAGTTCCTACATTTTACATATTTTCCGGGCGGTTCCGGAAATCGGAGATGCCGGAGGGCAATGCGTACCCGCCCGGGCACGGAGTATATTGCTTCCGAACCCGCATTTGAGATAATATGGGTAGATGGAAAGCACGGCAACGGAAACCTGGGTGCGGGCGATGGCGGCGGAAGCCTTGCGGGAGAACAGCCTCGCGCCCGTTTTTCCGAAGGGTCTGCCGGTACTGCTTGTGCGCAAGTCGGGGGCGGAGATCTATGCCGTGGCCAATAAATGTTCCCACATGGGCTGCCCGTTATCCCGCGGCCGCCTGGACGGATACATCCTGCAATGCCCATGTCATGACTGGCGTTTTGACGTCAGGACCGGGGCCTTCCTGGACGCCCCGGAGATCCGGCTGCCGCTTTACGGCTGGCAGATCGCCGACGGGCAGATACTGATAAGATTGCCAAGGACGGCCCTATGAAAAAAGTAAAGATGTATACTTTGAGCACCTGCCTCTGGTGCAAAAGGACCAAGAAGTTCTTCGAAGAACGCAATATACCTTTTGAAGCGGTGGATTACGACAAGCAGGAGGAGGCGGAGCAGGAACGCATCATGTCCGAAATGCGCAAGAACGGCGGCGGCGGATCTTTCCCCTACGTCTGCATAGGGCCGGACATCGTGCAGGGCTATGAACCCGATGAATTCGAGCGCCTGCTGGACTGCGGTAAAAAATGAACGTCGAGGCCAGAAAAAAAGCGCTGAGAGCCCTGTTCGCGCCCATCGCGGACAAGCTGGGTTATAAATTCCATCCGGCCGAAGAGGATGTGAATTTTCTGCTGGAGGCGGAGGTTTCGCTGGAGCGGCAATACGGCGTTCCGTACTGCCCCTGTCAGGCGCGCACCAGGGACCGGGCCGAAAACATGAAGATAGTCTGCCCCTGTATCCCGTTCCACCGGGAGCATTATGACGCCATGAAACGCTGCTGGTGCGGGCTTTTCATACACAAGGACGTCACGGACCCGTCGAAGCTGAAACAGATACCGCCCAACAAATTTCGTAAAGAGTAAAGCGTAAAGGATAAAGAGTTTTCCGGGAAAAAACCGTATGTATATAGAGGCCGCTAAAATTTCGGATATCGCGCCTGGGGGGCTGCTGGGAGTCAAACTGAACGGCGCCGACCTCACGATCGGCAATTACGAGGGCAGGTTTTACGCGGTCGAACGGGCCTGCGGACACGCTTCCGCGCGCCTTGACCGCGGGACGCTTACGGGCAACATCCTTACGTGCCCCCTTCACTACGCCCAGTTCGACATAACCACAGGCGAGGCGCTCAGCGGGCCGGTCCCCGAAGCTCCGGACAGCAAATACCCGGACCCGGAAGCGCCCGGGTTGAAAACGCACGGGCTTAAGACGTATCAGGTAAAAGTGGAGGGTGATTCCATAAAGGTGGCGGCGGGATCCGGACGCGTGAAAACGCAATAGAAAAGACGCCTGCGGCGTTCTTAAACACAGGGCGCGGTTCAACGCGCCGGGAGGCAAAGTATGACGATCGGTCTATCAGGTTTACGGGGGGTGGTTATAATGCTGGCGTTCTCGTTCCTCGCACCCGGCATCACGACGGCACAGGGGAGGGTGGCCACGGCCTGCAAGGCGGATTTTAAAAAATTCTGCCCCGAGAGCAAGCTTGGCGACGGTAAATTGCCAAAGTGCATTGAAAAGCACACGGACAAGTTCTCGGCTCCCTGCAAATCGGCGCTGGAAACGCAACAGAACACGCGCTTTCTTGCGAAACATCCCTGCGCCCCGGAAATAATCAGGCTCTGCGCCGGTTTTCATGGCAAGGATCGCAATGGCTGCATAACAGCCCGCGTCAAAGCGCCGCCCGAGGCCTGCAGAGCTAAAAAGCACGAGCGCGCGAGCATGGAAAAATTTCCCTGCATGCTGGATGCCGAGAAATTCTGCAAAGGCGAAAGCAGGATGGGGCCATGCCTTAAGAAGCATGAGGCCGAACTTTCGGCCGCCTGCAAGGCGGCCAGGGCAAAAAAGGGCGGCCCGGCCGGTAAAAAATAATCCGGACTTAGCGGTCCGTTATGTCAAAAAGACGTCCCGTTCCACGGGATGTCTTTTTGCTGTTTAAGGAGTTATTTGACCAGACGGCCTTTCATGGCGCGCATGGCGGCGTAAGCGGCGATAAAGGCGAGCACCAGCAGATAGAGCAGATCCCACATCAGGGACGGGGTGAGACGCCCGAGAGTGGCCGCGCGGGTGATATTCACCAGGTGCGTCAGCGGCAGCAGAGCCGCGGCGGCTTTAACCCAGCCGGGCATGGCGTCAAGAGGGAAGAAAGTTCCGCTGAACAAAAACATCGGATTTACGAAAAGGAACACCGGCAGGTTTAAATTGTCTATATAGGGCGCCAGCGCCGCGAAATACAGACCAAAAGAAGCGAACATTATACCGGCGACAAGGGCGGCGGGCAGTATCGCCAGACTTTGGGGGTAGGCCGCCAGACCGAACAGCGACACCACCAGAAGTATGACCGCTCCGGCGAAGAAACCTTTGGTCGCGCCGAACAATATTTCCCCGGCCAGGATATCCTCCACCGATAACGGCGTGGCGATTATGGCGTCGAAAGTTTTCTGATAACGCATCCGGACGAACGCTCCGTACATGGTATCGAAGATGGAATGGAACATTATCCCCGCCGCCACCATGCCGGGGGCCATAAAAGCCAGATAGCTGTAAAGCCCGCCCTGAAAGTCTATTTTCTGCACATAAGCGCCCAGGCCGACGCCGAAAGCGAAGATATAAAGTACCGGCTCCAGCAGGGGCGGGATGACGTTGGTCTTCCAGGTCACCAGGCTCACGTCCGTGTTGCGGCGCCAGACGTAATAACAGCGATAGGTTATATTCCTGAAAACGGAGTCAGGCATGCTATTCATCCCGCAGATTCTTACCGGTCAGCTTAAGGAACACATCTTCCAGGGTCCCCTTCCCCCCCAGGTGTTTCTCTATAAGGTCCGCCGGAGCGCCCCGCTCTATGATCTTCCCGGCGTCTATTATTACCAGCCGGTCGCAGAGGAACCCGGCCTCCTCGATATAATGAGTGGTCAGCAGGGTGGTCAGTCCTTTGTTTTTCATGGAGCGCACTTCTTCCCAGATCTGGCGGCGGGATTGCGGGTCAAGGCCGGTGGTCGGCTCGTCGAGGACCAGCACCCGGGGGTTGTTTATTAAAGCGCGGGCTATTAACAATCTTTTTTTAAGGCCGCCCGACAGGTCTTCGATAGGCCGTTCCAGCTTGTCATGCAGATGGAACCGCTCTATCAGCTCCAGGGAGCGCTTCCCGGCTTCGTTGCCGGGGATATCGAAATACCGGGAATAAACCATCAGGTTCTTAAAAACCGAAAAATCGGGATCGAGGTTGATCTCCTGCGGACAGACGCCGAGAATATATTTTATGTCGGTCGGCCGCTCCTTTACGCTCAGCCCTTCCACCGTGATGTCTCCGCCGCTCACCGGGAGCACGCAGGTGAGCATCTTAACCGTGGTGGTCTTGCCGGCGCCGTTGGGGCCGAGCAGACCGAAACATTCGCCTTTCTTTATCTCAAAATCTATGCCGTCCACGGCGCGAAGTTCGCCGTAGTTCTTACGCAGGTCCGAAACTTTTATGATGGTTTCCATACGGGAAAATACCGGCGGGTCATTTCCCGGCCAGGGCGGCCGCGAGATCGAGGCATTCCTGCATGTAGGCCAGATAATAATCCGCGGGGATAAAGCACTCTCTGCCGAAGATCACAATGCGCCCGCCGGAGGCCTGGGCGCGCCAGCCGGGATGCTCTTCCAGGAAGGCGATCGCCCGGGGACTGAAAAAAGCCAGGATCGCGTCCTTATTCTCCCCGGTGAGCTTATACTGCCTTGAAAATTCAGGGGAACCCGGCACGTCTATGTCGGCAAAGCCGACCATCTCGCCGAGTTTGTCCAGGAAACCCTCCGGTCTAAGTTCGAACCGGGGAAAGAGGGGCTGTGAAAACTCGAAACAGGCCGGCGTAAAGTGGTGCGTACGGCGGGCTTTGCCGCTCCCGGTTACATAGGAATAGTCAAAAAAATAAACTTTTTCCGCGCCCGCGCCGGATGAAATTATCAGGTTGGCGCATTTTCTGGAGCGGCCCTGAATGAACAGTTCAAGCCCGCTGTTCTCGAGATCGGGCAGCGAAGCGGCGTCGGGCTCAAAAATCCTGTTGAGGGATAAGGCGAGTTGTTCCAGATCTTTGCGCCTCTTGTAAATAACAAACAGCATCACCCCCAACCCGACGGGCACCAGCACGAGGATCAGGAACGGCAGATAATGACCCAGCCCCGTGCTGAACTGCGCGCCCTGGTTTACGCCGATCAGCATGAACAGGGTGACCGCCACGGCCACGACGAAGCCTGCCTGATATTTGTTCATTTTTCTCTCATTCCCCTTTTTTTTGTCCCAGCAAGCCGCGCGCCAGCAGAAATTCGGCTATCTCCACCGAATTCAGCGCCGCGCCCTTGTACAGGTTGTCAGAGACTATCCAGAGCTGAAATTCGTTCGGCGACGTTTTCGCCCGCCTGAGGCGGCCGGCCTTCACTCCCGCGGTTTTCACGACATCCAGCGGGGTGGGATATTTATACGGATCCGCGGCGAACTCAAGCCCCGGAGCCGAAGCAAGCGCGGCGCGGAGATCGGACAGTTTCCAGGGTCTGCGGGTTTTGACCCACACGCTTAAGGAATGTCCCCGGAGCACCGGCACCCTGACGGCGGTGGAACTTATCTTCAGGCCGGGCGCGGCCCAGATCTTTTTCAGCTCGGCTTCCATTTTGTTCTCTTCGACGCTAACGCCGTTCTTATCGAAGCCGCCGACCTGCGGGAACAGGTTAAAGGCTATGGCCCGCGGGAAGCCGCGCCCTTTAATAACGGGAACGGAACCGTGCTTAAGATAATACCTGAACTCCTCTTCAAGCTGTTTCATCGCCCCCTTACCCGCGCCGGAAACCGCCTGGTAGGTGGCGAGCCTGAGCTCTTCTATTCCGAATTTACGATGGATACCGTACAGCGCCACGGCGGCGCCGGTCAGCGTACAGTTGGGACCGGCTATCAGGCGCCCGCCCGGCTTGACCGCGGAAGCGTTGACCTCCGGGATGACCAGCGGCACATCCCGGTCCAGCCGGAAACGGGATGAATCGTCTATACACCAGACGCCGGCCGCGGCCAGTTTTTTCGCGAACCGGCCCGAGACCTCGTCGGTAGAAACGAAAAATACCAGCCCGGCTTTTTTAAGCGCTTTCAGCCCCGGTTTCCGGCATGCATGTTTTTTCCCGTTAAATGACACCGAGTCCGCGTTCCTGCCGGAATTGAAAGTGAGGAGCTTTCCGACGGGAAACTTGCGCGCCCGAAGCAGGGCCAGCAGCTCCCCGCCGACCAGTCCCGAGGCGCCGACAACAGCGACATTTATTTTGTTGGCCATAAATTTTGGAATGACTAGCGGCTACTGCCCGGCCGGCGCCGGTACCTGGATGGCGGGAATGGTTATTTCTTTGGAGTACCCGCTGTTCTCAAGGCCGTCCACGGCCGCGGCGCGCAGATAGAACATATCCTTTGAAAGTTCCTCGCGCCGAAGGGTCCTGAAGTACGGCGCGCGGAACATATAAGGCCCCACACGCTGCCAGTCGAACTTGTCGTAGGACATTTCCAGCCAGGCGGCCCGGAGATCCTCCCCGATGGCGGAGAAGGAGACAAGTATCTCTTCGGGGCCCACTTCGCCCTTGAAGCCTTTTATAAAGACCTTGTAGTCGTTCTGCGGCACCAGTTTGAAGGCGAGCGCGGGTTTTATGCCCGAGATCGGCGTTTCGAGCACGTCCTCGCCCGAAGGCGGATTGCCGTGTATGGAACGGTTCAGCCAGACATTTTCTTCCTCATCGTCGTACAGTGCGGCCGCCACGATAGGGGAACTCGAACTGGCGGTAAAGAACCGGGAGGCCGACCAGAGGGCCAGGTAATTCGGCTTCTCCGCCGAAACGCGCGAAAGAGGGATCTCGGCCCAGAACCATTTGGCGGAGTCAACCCCTTCAAGAGAATCGTTGGGCAGCGGCTCAAGCGGCAGGTCCGCCGCGTCGACCAGGAAGTACATATTGTCGGAGGTGAATTTAGGCTCCTGGTTGACCGCCATATAGATCTTGCCGGGTATGGGCGTTTTATCCCAGCCCTGCGGCCAGGACATTATCTTGGCCCGGCCCAGCTTGGCGCCGACAAAGGCTTTGGCGTAAGCGCCGGAGGGCACCGGCGGCAGTTTTACTATCCAGCTGTTATTATACCCGACGTACCAGTCCGCGTTAAAACCTCCATTGGCGTACATATGAAAGCCGCTCATGTCCCGGACGGGCGCGAAATAAGCCGGCACGATGGGCAGCTGTTTGGCGGCGTAAGCCGGGCTCCTTTCCCCCTCCGCCGGGAGGGGCTGGGCGGCGGCCGGAACGCACAACAAGAACAAAAGCGGGAAGATAATTTTCATTTCAGGCGTTACTTCCTTAATATCCGTGTGAGTCTGTCAAAATCATCCAGTGAGTAATAGTGTATCGTGATCTTTCCGTTCCCGGGCGCCGTCCCCGGGGTTACGTCGACTTTCGTGCCCAGATGCTTTTCAAGCCTCGCCTCCATATCCGCTATCTCGGGGCTTTTGCGCCGCCCGCCGCCGGCCGGCTTGGCGCGCGGCCGCCGCGCGTGGAAATTCTGGGCGTAGGCTTCTATTTCCCGCACGGAGATCTTGTCCGTAAGGATCCTTTCATAGGCTTCCTTGCGCCTGGCCTTGTCCGGAATGGAGATCAGCGCCCGCGCGTGTCCCTCGCTTATCGCGCCGGTCTGTATGCCCTTCCTGATATCTTCTTCAAGGTCCAGGAGTCTCAGGGTGTTGGAGACGGCGGATTTGGACTTGCCCAGCTTTCTGGCGATATCGGTCTGGGAAATGGAGAACTCTTCCATAAGCTGCTTATAGGCCAAAGCGTGGTCTATAGCGTTCAGATCTTCGCGCTGTATATTCTCTATGAGGGACAGCCCGAATTTCTGCTGATCGGTCAGGTCCCTTTTAACAACGGCCTCCACCTCCTTCAACCCGGCGGCCTTGCAGGCGCGCCAGCGGCGCTCCCCCGCGATAAGCTCGAACGCGCCGTCCGCGTCTTTCCATACGCTTATGGGCTGAAGCAGACCGTGTTCCTTTATAGATTGAGCCAGCTCGGACAGAGTGCTTTCGTCAAAAGCTTTTCTGGGCTGCCAGCGGTTAGGCCGTATGGCGTCCACGGGGATCTTTTGCACCGTATCGTGCGAGATATCGTTGTTCTGCACCTTTGAGATCAGGGCGTCTATTCCCTTGCCTAATGCCTGCCGCATGTTTCCTCCCTGACAAAAGGTAGCGTCTACCTTTTGTCTTAAAAAAACTTTTATGCCATAAGCATAATTTTTCGTAAATCGGAAGCCGTGAGTCGTGAGTAGCAGGAAATCTCTGAACTACTTACTATTTACGACTTACGATTAACTCCCCCCTTGGGACTACCCGCCGAAATCGTAATCCGTCGGGGAGCCCTCCAATACATAAAGCTCCGATTCCTTATAGCTATCCGTATTTACGCCCCTGCGGCCCAGAAACTCTATCGCCAGTTCCTTATATGCCAACGCGCCCCTTGAACTGGGGTCATAAACGAAGATAGACTGGCCGAAGCTGGGCGCCTCCGCCAGCCGCACGTTCCGTGGTATAACCGTCTTGTACAGTTTCTCGCCGTAATACCGTGAGATCTCCTTCTGCACCTGGTTGGCCAGGTTAATGCGCGAATCATACATGGTGATGACGCCGCCGTCCACCCTGAGCTTGGGGTTGAGCGCCTTGCGGATCTTCTCCACCGTATTCATAAAATAAGCCAGCCCCTCCATCGCGTAATACTCGCACTGAACTGGGGTAATGACCGAGTCCGAGGCGTTCAGGGCGTTGACTGTGAGCAGCCCCAGCGAAGGAGGGCAGTCTATGATGATGAACTTATACATGTCGCGGAGCTTGTCCAATGAGCGCTTAAGAACGGATTCCCGCGAGAATTCGCTGACCAGCTCTATTTCGGCGCCGGCCAGGTTATGGCTGGTGGGGATCATGTCCAGCCACTCAACCGAAGTTTGCCTGACCGCGTCCTCTATCTGGGCCTTGCCGCACAACACGTCATAGATATTGTCGTTCCTTTTGGTAATATCCACGCCCAACCCGGAAGTGGAGTTGCTCTGCGGATCAAAATCTATAAGCAGGGTTTCGCAGTCAAAAGCGGCCAGCGCCACTGCGAGGTTGATGGTGGTGGTGGTCTTTCCCACCCCCCCCTTCTGATTAGCTACAGCTATTATCTCAGCCATGTTTCGTCCCCTATATCCCTCGCGCCGCCGGTCCGCCGCGCAAATCTTTTGTCTTTTGATTGAAAACCCTGCAGCATCCATCTTATGTAATTCTATAGATTTTCCGGCAGTTAGTCAACCACCGGCCGGAATTCCCTGTTTTCACGTGGAAACTACCCCTTGCCGCCGGTTCCACCCCCTCAAAACCTTTCATGGTGTTTTTGAACCCGTCAAAAACCCGCGGTCTGAGCGGTTGTGGTGTTTTAACCTGAAAAGCTCAGTTGAGCTTTTCCGCCCGCATAGCGGGCGCCCTTCGGGAGGCATACGCCCCGTCCGGCCGGGCGCGCATGGCGCTGAGCCTCCGCCCGCTGACCTATGGGCGTGCCGCCTCAGGAACTATGCTCCTCAAGCGGCCTTCGCGGGGAATTCCGCAGAATAATTCTGTCCCCTGGTTTTGTCAACGAAAACCAAGTTGAACTGCGGAATTCGGGTTAAAAAAAATAACGCCGGAAAGCCGATATTTAGGCCCTCCGGCGTTTTCACGTGGAAACTATTCCTCGTCCAGCTTCTCCGCGGCTTCTTCGGCGCTGATCTCGCCGCTCTCCAGGTCCTCAAGTATCTTCCTGGCTTTGCCGGGAATGCGCTCCCTGTGGGAGCAGTTTCTATGCCCCGACCACCATTGGCGGCCGAAAACGGCGCCCCAGACGCTCATCAGCCCCGCCGCCACCATGAGCACGGGCCAGTCCCGCGAAAAGTGGAACGACAAAGCGACGAGTCCGTAGTTATGCGCCCATATCAGAAGGCCGATAGCCACCACCAGAATACCCCAGAAGAACTTCCTCAAACTGAATGCGAACATATTATCTCCTTGTGTTTTTTCCGCACCGCTCCGATCGCCGAGCGAAAAAAGAGCGGGGCTACTCTATTAATATTTCGACCTTGTTGCCGTTATCGTTAATGTCGACGATCCTGCCCGCCTCGCCCAATTCCAGGGCCTCGCGGATCTTCTCCACGTCCATCGTGTAGCCCTTTTCCCGCAGCTGATCTCCGATCTTCTGCTCAATGAAGGGCGCCATGAATTTCGACCAGGAGATCGGTATATTCACATTAACCTTCGCCTCCGAAGCGCCGTTTTCATATACCCTTATTTTCAAGAACTTCCCCCCGCTTTTGGCGGGGCGCCCCTCTTTACCCTCCAGCCTGGCCAAGGACTCCAGCAGCTCCATGGCCTCGGCCGAGGAGATCTTTTTTTCTTCCAGCAGTTTAAGTATTTTCAGTTTTTCTTCGTTCATGGTCTTTTTCGCTCCTCATACCGCCTCCGAGCTACCCCTCGAGCTTCTTCAGTCGGTCTATCGCTTCCTGGGCGGTTATTTCCCCGCGCTCAAGCTTCTCCACCGTTTCCAGACGGCTTCGCTTTGTTTCGCTTTGAAGCTGACCAAGACCGAGTCTGCCGAATAAAGCGTCCAGCCGCGCCTTGACCGTCGGATAGGAAAGGTTCAGACACCGCTCCATCTCTTTTATGTTCCCGCGGGCGGACAGAAAAACTTTCAGAAGGCGGTCATCCTCTTCGTTCAGGCAGGCCAGTTCCGGCAGCTCAAAGCCGCCCTTTATCGAGGTTTTACAGTCCCCACAGGAAAGCTCGGTCACTAGGATTCGCCCTTGGCAAGAAGGACATTTGTTTGGAATATTCATTATGTTAATTTTTATCTTAATTTTATTAATATTTTACTCAATATATTAAATTATAACAGAACACATGAAGGTTGTCAATACTTTTCCAAAATCGGGGGGGGGGTGCCATATATAAGGAAAGGAGGGGGGAAAGAAAAAGCCCGAATCAGCTCCGGGCTTTTGAATTAAGACGCTTTTATGACGTTGACTATCCGAAAAACGGGTCGCCGCCGCCGGTACCGTCCGGGCCGGTATCGTTATCCGAATCGTCTCCGCCGCCGCAGCCGTCGTCATCACTGGAGTCGTCCGGGCCGCCGTTGCCATCGTTGTCTTCGCCGGAGCCATTGTCCGGATTGTCCGGGCCGCTTGAACTATCCGGCATTGTCGCGGCCGATGCGACGCCGGAGAGAATGTGTCCGCAACACAGCGCCATGAAGAGTATAAACACCGCGGTAATAAGTTTTTTCATTTATCCCCCTGAAGGTTCTTTTCACGACCCATACAACCCCGGCTCTGTCGGATTTCGCTGCGCGAAACCGCCACAGTGTCCGGAGCAAAAGCGAGAAGCAAAGTCCACCCGCTTAAAATGTTGTTACGGCCTGTACGGGATTTGGTCACAGGTTCCGGTTTCGCCGTCGCTCAACCGGCCCCGCGACCCCGGCTCGCGGTCTCGCCTACTGGCTCAACAACGCTCCGCCCTTCAAATCCCGCCGCGAGCCAAGCAGTTGGCTCGCTTAAAATGTTGTTACGGCCTGTACGGGATTTGAACCCGTGATCTCTGCCTTGAGAGGGCAGCGTCCTAGGCCGCTAGACGAACAGGCCGTAAGTCCATATTTTAGCAAAAATACGGCGTTCTTTCTCCATAATAGAATTGTCGCCGGGTCTTTTTGCTACAATATAAAAAGTTATTACGAAGGAATTCGGTGAAAATCCGAAGCTGCCCAGCAACGGTGATGCCCGCGACAAAACGGGATAAGCCCGGTCTATCGTGAAAACTGCCGTTGCCTTCTAGGGAAAGGAGTTTTCCTCTTGCGGAAAGCCCGTACCATCAGGACGCGGCAATTTCTCTCGGGAGGAAAACATGAAAAGTAGGTTATTGTATACCGCGGTACTGCTTGCCGCATCCGCCTCGGTCTCCTCAGCCCAAAAAGCCTCTGAAGTCTTTTTCTCGCTCTCCAGAGCCCCGCTCCAGAGTCAAAGCGTTCCCGTCGACGCCAGGACACTGAAAAAAAAAGAAATAGAACTGTATAAACCGCAGAACCCGGCCGAGCTGCTGGAACATACGCCGTCCATCTCCGTGAGAAAAATGAACGGGGCCTACGGCGCGTCGGTACTGTCCATGCGCGGGTTCTCTTCCAAGCAGACCGCGGTAGTCGTGGACGATATGAAACTCCCGGCCGATCTTACGGGCACGGTGGACTTTTCAGCTTTACCGGCGTCAGGCATCGACAGGATCGAAATACTGCCCGGCGGCTGGTCCCCCTTATACGGCGCCAACGCCGAGGGGGGGATAGTCCACATCATCAGCCCGAAGCTGCCGCAAGGCGCCAGAATAGCGGAAGCCGGCAGCGAGTTCTCCTCGTACAGGGGCCGGTACAACCAGGTCAAAGCCGGTTTTGCGGAAAAAAAAGTTTCCGCTTTGATCACCGGCTCAAACGCATATTCCGACGGGTTCCAGCAAAATTCCCTCTTCGCCAAGAACGCGGTGACCGGGGTTTTCTCCTGGGAGATCCCCTCGGCGGGACGGGTCACGGTGCGCGGCTTTGAAAGCTTTTCCAGGATCGGCCTGCCCTCCGGCACACCCGCGCCCATCGCCGACTGGAACGGAAAAAAAGAACGTCAGGCCAACAGGCTTGATGATTACCAGAAAAGCGAGCGCAATCTGGTGAATGCGGGCTATGAGCTCCCGGCCCTTGGCGCCGCGCGGGTCAATGTGTCGGCCGGCATAGGCAACAACGTGGTGAACGCCTTCCAGTTCAATTCGATGACGCGCATAACGCTTCAGACGCGCTCGGCCTCCGTAAAATGCCTGTTCGGGGATTCGGTCGCAGGCGCCGATTACGACCGCGGCCTCCTTTCTTCGGACCTTTACGGCCGCCACACCGACCGGACCTACGCTCTTTTCGGGCAGCATGTCCTGCGGCCGGCCGAAGGGCTGGAAGTGGTCCCGGCGGCGCGTTACGACGACAACAAACGGTTCGACGCGGTATTCAGCCCGGGGGTAAGTCTCGTGTATTCTCCTGACTTCACCTGGAAGTTCTCGGCGCGCGCGGCGAAAGCCTTTCAGGCGCCGACCTTCGCGGATCTTTACGATCCCTTTGTTCCGGCCGCAGACGTTTCGCCGAACCTGGAGCCCGAAAAATCCATCAATTATCAGGCCGGGGGACAATGGAACTCGGCGGCCGGGTTCTATGCAGTACTGACCGGCTATCGCTCCGACATAAAAGACCGCATCGCCCTGGACGCCGCCAGGAGCTTTGCGGCATACAACCTGGATACCGCTTTCAACAGGGGCCTGGAGGGGGAGATCGGGTATAAAGGCGGGGCGGTCAAAGTTACGGGAACGCATACCTATAATCAGAGCAAGGGCCGCCCGTCGGGGGGGAACTATCGTTCGCTGGCTCTGAGCCCGCAGCATCGCTCAAGCCTGGTGGCGGATATCGACGCGGGACCGTTCAACATCTTCGGCAAGGCCAGATACGTGAGCAAACAATACACGGGCCGGGGACACAGCGGCCTGCGCGTGCCGGACTTCATAACGGCGGACCTGTCCCTTTCAAAGAAATTCGGAGGGGTGGAACTTTCCGGAGGGGCCGACAACATCCTGGACAGGCATTACGCCGAAACCGCCGATACGACCAACGGCTATTACGTGTAAGGGGGGGGACGCTGTTTCCAAACTTCCTAATTTGTGTGGAGGTTTTATTCTGAGCGACACTACGGTGTCGGGGTCGTCCGCTATACTATTCTCGAAAAAAGGAGGTAGTATGCCAAGACAAGCGAGAATAGATCTCCCGGGACAGCTCTATCACGTAATGTCGCGCGGGATAGAACGCCGGAGTATTTTCATCGATGAAGAGGATTATGCGGATTTCCGGGAGCGTATTGCCGTATGGCTGCATAAATCCGGTGGAAAATGCCTGGCCTGGTGCCTGATGCCGAATCATTTCCACTTCCTGGTGTTGAGGGGGGCGCGTCCTCTTTCCGAAATGATGCACCACGTAATGACCGGTTACGCGATCAACTTCAATTTAAGGCATCGCCGCGCCGGGCACCTGTTTCAGAACAGATATAAAGCGATAATCTGCGATCTGGAAGAATATTTAATGGAACTGGCGCCCTATATACATCTCAATCCTTTGCGTGCCAGGCTGGTTAAGGACGTTGCCGGGCTAGGTGGTTATAAATGGTGCGGGCATGCCGCCGTGGTCGCGGGCGTCGCGGATGAGGTTTTAGACAGAAGCGAGCTTCTTATTCATTTCGGCGAGAAAGAACAAAGCGCTGTGGAAAAATATAGCCGGATCATGGCAGAGAGGGCCCGTGATGCGGTGCCACGGGATCCTTCCAGCGGGGAAGGATCAGTATTGCAGATGTTCCGTGCCGGAGAGAAAGTGTTTTCCGACCAGCGGATCCTGGGTGGAAGCGGTTTTACGGAGGCTGTCTTGAAAAGCGCCGGGGAAGCCATGGTGATAAGGAAGAAAAGCCGCGCGGAAGTGCTGGCCGCGGTAGAAGCCGTGACTGGTCTTACAAAAGAAGCTATCTTCAGGCATACCCATGAGCGAAGGACAGTGCATGCGCGCGCGATTTATTGTTATTTGTGTGCACAGGAGGCCGGGTCTTCCGGCAGTGAGCTGATGGGGGAGTTGGGGATGAGCGCGGGTGCGGTTTCGAAGCTGGTGGTGAAAGGAAGAATTTTAGCAAAAGCCCTGAATTAGGAAGTTTGGAAACAGCGTCCCCTGCTCCCCTTTTAGCCGTCCAATAACCATGTGTTGAAAGTTTTGTGTTTTAGCCGGTAATACTGTTAATAAGTTTCAGCTTCCCCGATCGAATTCCGCCGGTTCTATTGCGGTCACGGTGATGCCGTACTCCGCGGCTTTTGTCAGAAAGATCTCTTTGTCCAGTATCAGGGTCTTTCCGGCCTCGATCGCGAGTATCGCCGCGCCCGCTTCGCGCATGCTTTCAAGCGTGGTGACGCCTATGACGGGCAGGTCAAAACGCATGTCCTGGTCCGGCCGCGCGACTTTTACCACAGCCAGGCCGGGCAGCTGTTTGCCGGCCTGGGCCCCGCCGGCGCGCAGTAAGGCGCCGGCCCGTTTGATGCACTCGTCGGTGCCCTCCTGGGCTTCCACGGCTATTACGACCCGGTCCTTAAGCACAACGGTGAGGCCGATATCCAGACCTGCGATGGCTTTGGCGGCTTTCCAGCCGGACTCTATATTCTGCGCGGCGTCTTTGTCCGGCCGGGAGCCGGAAAGAATGCCCGGGGCCGGCATAAGATGTTCCAGAAAGGTGGCGGAGTTGACCAGTTCTATACCGTCTTTCTTAAGCTCGTCGGCTAAAGCGCCCAGGAGGGAGTTGGCCTTCCTGTCCTTAAGCGTGAACAGGAGTCTGGCGGCCCGCAGGTCCGGCATGATGCCGCCAAAAATGGAGACATGGGACACGTTGCCGGCCATCAGCACCTTGTCCACGCCGGCTTTTTTCAGAAAATCTATGGGCCCGGAGATCTGGCCCAGCTTGAAATATTCCGCGGCCGCGGCGTATGCCTCTATCTCTTTCGGCGTGATATCCTTAAGGCCGATGACAAAAACGGCGTAGCCCAGGTTCCTGGCTTCCCTGGCGAACATCAGCGGGAACGCTCCCGCTCCGGCGATAAGGCCGATCTTTTTGTCAATGGTCATTTAAATTTGAAGTAATTGTCCGCCATATGCCATAAGCCGTATGCCGTAGGCTTTTTAAGGAGTTCCTTGTCTGGCATATAGCCTATGGCCTCTGGCTTATGGCGCGGCCGATATTACTCTGCCGCAATTTCGGCCGCTAACGCGGCGCCGCGCCGCGGTCTGGCCACGCCGCGCTTGGAGCCCTCGCAGAACTCCACCATGTGCATGGCTTCGGGCGACAGGCGTTCGGCTTTGAGGCGGGCTATGGCGTCCTTAAGCAGGTAGCCTCCGAAGAAAAGGGTTTTGAACACGTGTTTGATGGAAGTTATGCTTTCCCGCGTGACGCCGTTACGCCTGAGCCCCACCAGATTCAGACCGGCCGGTTTGGCCCGGTCGCCCCTTACCGTGCAATAGGGAAGAATGTCCTGGTTCGCCATGGAACCGCCGGAAAGCATAGCCAGCGAGCCCACGCGCGTGAACTGGTGTATGGCGGCCAGTCCCGAGATGATGGCTTTATCCTCGATCGTTACGTGTCCGGCCGCTACCGCGGAATTGACCATAATGACGTTGCTGCCGATGTGGCAGTCGTGGCCCACATGGGAGTTGCACATGAACATGCAGCCGGAGCCGATGGTCGTAACACCGGTCGCCGGGGTGGCCCGGTGCAGTGAAACGCCTTCGCGTATAATGTTCGAGTCGCCCAGTACCAGGCGGGTCGGTTCACCATGATATTTATAATCCTGCGGCGGCATGCCTATGAAAGCGTGGCCGGTCAGCTGGTTGTTCTTTCCCAGTTCGGAAAATTCGATGATCGAATGCGGGCCGACATAGGTGCCGGCTCCGATGCTTACGTTTTCGCCTATAACCGCGTAAGGGCCTATCTCAACGTCCTTATCCAGCTTGGCGGACTTATTTATTATCGCTGTGGGGTGTATTTTTGTCGACATTGTTCCTCCAGAAATCAGGATACAGTACACAGAACACAGTATACAGTTATGCGGCACCCTGTATCCTGTCTACTGTGTGCTGTGTTCTGGTTCTCAATCCACCGCCGCTATGAATTCGGCTTCGGCGGCTAGCTCCTGGCCCACGTAAGCGGCGCCCTGGAGTTTGCCTATCTTTCCCTTAAAGCGGAGCGTTTCCACAAAAAGTTTCAGTACGTCTCCCGGGACCACAAGGCGGCGGAATTTGGCGCGGTTTATTCCCGCGATATAGGCGAAGTGGCCGCGTGTTTCCGGCATGGACATCATCATGGAGGCCGCGGTCTGCGCCATCGCCTCCAGTATCAGCACTCCGGGCATAACGGGTTTGGCCGGGAAATGGCCGTGGAAATAAAGCTCGTTGGCGGTCACGCATTTGGTGCCTACGCAGCTTTTGTTCTCCACTATTATCTCGACCTTGTCCACCAGCAGAAAAGGGTAGCGGTGGGGGATTATTTTGAGGATCTCCTCGCAGGAGATCGTTCTGACCGGGGTATATTCCGGGGGTTTAATTTCAGTCATAATTTAAATTAAAAAATACTATCTGCCATAGGCCATACGCCGTAGGCCATAAGCTTTTAGAAGGAATTCCTTAATCTGGCATAAAGCCTATAGCTTATGGCTTATGGCGATCATAGCGCTTTGCGCTATGCTCTACTAACAGTTTAGCAAAATTCACATTATTCTTGTGGCTGGTGTGGCGCGCCTCGATCCGCAGTTCGTCCAGGGCCAGGCCGGTCAGCGCCAGGTCCCCTATGAGGTCCAGCAGCTTGTGGCGGGCCAGTTCGTCCGGAAAGCGCAGGCGGCCCTCGGCGCTCAAAAAAACGTTATCATCTATCACTACGGAGTTTTCAAGCGAACCGCCAAGCGCCAGTCCGGCGGCCCTTAAGCCTGCGACTTCTTCCTTGAACCCGAAAGTCCTGGCGGGAGCCACTTCCTTTAAATAGCTTTCCGGTGTAAGGGCAAGTTCGACCGTCTGCTCGCCGATAAGCGGGTGGGAATGCGTGAACGTCATTTTAAAGAGCGGCGAAGCGGAGGGCGTCGCCCTGTACGAGGCTTTTTCAAAAACGTATTCCACCGGTCCCTCGATGGTGAGCCGGCGCCTTTCCTGTCCCGGTTTTTCGGCCAGGCCGGCGTCCAGCAAAGTTCTGGAAAAAGGCAGGGCCGACCCGTCGCAGGCCGGCGGTTCCTCCCCGGTCAGGGCTATATCCAGATCGTCTATTCCCAAGCCCGCGCAAGCCGAAAGGACGTGCTCGACGGTGTAGATCATTCTGGAGCCGTCCGAGAGGTTAGTGCCGCGCACCGTGGTCGCTATGTTCGCGAGAGAGGCGGGTATCGGGGCTTTGAGTTCCGGCTGTCCGGAGGAAACCGGGAAGAAGCGGATGCCGGTGGCCCCCGCCGCCGGCAAAAAAACTATCAAGGCCGGCCGGCCCTTGTGGAGTCCGATGCCGGTCATTTCCGTTTTCTTGGCTAAAGTACGCCGCATAAGGAACCGTAAGGGGTAAAGAGTAAAGCGTGAAGAGTCCGCGGAATTTTCTTTGTCGTTGCCCTTTACTCTTTACGCTTTACGTACACGTCAGAGTAATTTCTTCCTGAGCTTGCGTACGGTGGCGAACAGCTCCGGCAGTTTTGAAAGCAAAACCTCTATCTTCATGGCCTGCAGGCGCGGCCTGCCGGTGTGCCCGAAGACGACCTGGCCGGCGGCGAGATCCGTCATGATGCCGGTCTTGGCCATTACAATAGCCTTGTCCCCGATGGTTATATGGTCGGAGAGCCCGGCCTGGCCGCCGATAATCGCGTCGTTGCCCACGGAAGTCGATCCGGCTATGGCGGCCTGGGCCATTATAAGGCAGTTC
>Ga0172379_10002792_pt1 | contig 29717 bp, 29 predicted proteins | sample GrowelOW334metaG_FD_119756 | JGI IMG/M metagenome (GOLD analysis project Ga0172379, IMG submission 119756) | Groundwater microbial communities from an aquifer near a municipal landfill in Southern Ontario, Canada - Groundwater well OW334 metaG | ecosystem: Environmental > Aquatic > Deep...
CACTTAGGCTGAGCCTGGAACAGTACAATAGGTCTGATGTATTCTCATCCTTGTGATTGATTTGTCGCAGCAAGTAATTCGAGTTCATGTTGGAAATGTACTGCATTGGTAATAACCTCATCAAGACTTTGTTGATGGTATGCGACAACTGGTAATTTAACCATCTCTTCTTCTTTTAGTTCCAACGCTGACACATAACAAATAATGTTTGCATTATCTCTTGGTGTTGCTGTTAGATCAAAGATACAACATGGGTTAAGATTGATAAGCATTTTAACACTCAAATCACTGGTCGTATTATGAGCTTCATCAACTATGACGATTGGTCTTAGATTATGTAGAACATTCATGGCAGAAACTATATCATTTCCCCCATCAATACCAGATTGTATGACGGACTCGAATGAAGTCAGATTCCCATTGTCTTCATATATCTTGCGAGTATCTTTATTGTTTGCACGGAAAGTATCATAACTCATAACAACTATACTGAGCTGACTTTGGATAGCATCAAGCGAGAAACTTGCGCCTTGAAGCACTTGCTCTTTGGTATAGATAGACACTCTATTTTGAAATAGCATATCAAGTTTCTGACGATAAGGATGTTCAGGATTATTGAGATTGATTATAGTCTGGTCTAGGATAGTGATACTTGGTACAAGCCAGACAACAACTTTTGATTTGAGCGGATCAAGATGGTCGATGATCGTCTTGATAGCGTTGGTCGCTATAAAAGTTTTCCCTCCTGCGGTTGGCACTTTGATAGTCACATGAGGACATCATGAAACTATATCCTTGTAAGCAGGCATACTCTTGGAATCAGCCTTACCAACAGCGATTCCTTTCTCATTCCAAAATTGAGAATATGCTTTTACATAATCTTGAGTCTGGTCTACAAGCGTAAGATAGGTATCTAGGTCTTGGATAACTCTAGCTTGATACGGTTTTAATTCCATAATAATTATAGTTGAAAGGTAAATACTTTTATTAGAACCTAGTAATATCTCTTGGGATTTTTTTGAAAATGATGTTGTGCTTTGCTAGAAACGCTTTACTAAGCAAGCAGATATCTGCATAGATAAGACGATAGCTATCGGTTTTTCACAAAGTCCCCAAGAATTTGAGATCCAAGGTGGTTGCTCTGTCGTGTTCATAATAGAAATAATACTCCGTCCTTTTGTACGTGCCAAGTAAATATTTCTTTGATGATGGTGTATAATCTGTCTGTGTTTCTGTATATCGTATGTATTGTTTGATAATTTCTGTATCTATACTTTCATTCAAATTATCATCCTCATCGAACAAAGCTTCTCATAAAGTATAATAGTCAAATCATCATCAAGTTCATTTCTTATCCCCATATCATTTAATGACTCTTTTTATTCTTTCTGCTGTTATATTATCAGCATAATCTTCCATCTCAATAAGTATAAATTTATTGTTCCCTTTGTTTTGTAAGTTAAAATTAAGCGTAGCATGTCACGTTGTTCAAGATCCAGCAAACGAATCAAGAATAATATCATTATCAGCAACACACAAGGACATAATTTGTTCTATCAGTTTTACAGGTTTAGGTGTATCAAAAGGAACATCATTATCAAAAATTTCTTTTAATTCTTTATTTGCATCACGTGTGGTTCATACATCCTTTCAAAACCAAATTGTTTCAGGAGCTCTTCATTCAATAGAATCAAGGTAGATTTTTCTAATAATCCTTTTTTGATCCTTACTAAAAACAATCTCTCATGTTTTTATTCTTTCTTGAAGTGTTTCCTTACTTCGTCTTCGCCCTTTTTCTGGTGCTTTAATTATCTTGCCAGAGGGAGTAGTTATATCGTAAATTAAATTTGGTCTATATAAAGCATTTCTAACATCACCTGATCTCCATTTTCATCTTGGATCATTATCAGGATTTGAATATGCTTTATTATGTTCGTCCGTCCTGTCTAAATTTCATAAAACAAATTGAGGTGATTTTTGATATACAAAAGTATAATTATGGTGCACTGAAAATTTTCATAAATAACCTTTAGGTTGTATGCTATGTTGTCGTATAATGTTTGCAACAAAATTGTTTCCTCAGAATATTTCATCCATTATTAATTTTAGATTTGCTTGCTCACTATCATCAATACTGATAAAAATTGCTCCATTTTCTGCCAAGAGTTTGTGGAGTAATTTCAATCTAGGGTACATCATACACAGCCACTTATCATGACGAGATAGATCATCTCATTCTTTACCTACTACCTGATGAAGCCACTTCTTTATCTTTGGATGATTGACGTTATCGTTATAGACTCGTCATTCATTACCTGTATTGTACGGTGGGTCGATATAGCAGCACTTCACCTTACCCTCATATTGTGGGAGAAGTGATTTAAGTGCTTCAAGATTATCTCCATGGACAATCATGCTCCCTGTTTTTTTATCGCCAAAATTATACTTGTGTTCAAGTACTCTATATGGTACTTCATGATGATGATTGAGTACCTTATCCTTTCCCATTCGTTGTAGATTTGGCATATTGCTGATATGTTTTCTAAATATAAATCTGTTGAAAATCCTAAATTATACCATATATAAATGGTATCAATGATATCATAAGAATTTATATCTGTATTTCAATTACAATGTCTAAGAATAAGCCTGACTGGGAAGCATTAGCTAACGCATCTAAATGAATGCCTTTGCCCAAAAGCATAAAGATAAAGGCTAAGGATGCGGAAAACAAGAAAGAGGTGAAAAAATATACTATTTGATTATGGAAAAAAGTATATTCATTTATTCTAATCCATAATTCTTTTTTAAAAATAAGGCTTGCTAGTATACTAGATCCAAAAAAAATAATTTGAGATGTTGATATTGTGCAATTATTATCTAAAGAAAAAAATAAATTGAATAGTATTACTTTTCCAAGAGAAAAAGTAATTGCTATGCGTCTAACTGATTTTATTTTGGATTGATTCTTTAAATATATCCTAAACTATCATAGCATCACCAGTAAATTTGATGTTTACTTAAAGCAATCTGAGCAGATAGAGATTGATAATGCTCTAATTGAATCAAGGTTTTATGATAAATTAAAATCTAATTGTGATATAAAAACATCGAATGGCAAGATAGCTAAATGTGTAAAAGATATTTTAAAAATTTCTCATAGTTGATGGAATGAGAATTTATTAGAAAACAGTCTTATTAAAATATGAGAATCAATAACAAACAAAGACTGGTCTTTTGCGTTAATGAATACCATTGATAAAATATTCTCAAAATGAGATGCTAGTATGAAAGAAATACTTCGCCACAAGATGGAGCAGCTGGCAAAAGACATAAGATAAAGCTTAAATCGTTTTCTACCAAAAATCCTACTAATTAAACAGTAGGATTTTTTTTGATATATGGCTTTGTAATTATTGTATTAGGGTAGGATTCTGAAAAATGATTTCCATGAGAGCATTGATATAAATTTGTTGTACACTTTTATATTGTATCTGTTTTAAACCGATGACAACCACACTCAGCAAGCGCTTTCTTGTTCAGCTTATAGATTCCCAGTTCGAACTATTAGAAGAATTGAGAGCGAACCAATCAAGATCAAAATTTTTATCAAAGATTTTTGAATATTGGATAGAGAACAATGCAGCAACTTTGGTCGCTAAGCGCATGAAACAAGATAGGTATTTGCTTAACAAGCTTCAACAGGTCAACTAGCTTTTATTTTCTAACATAGCTCTATTATGAAACACGTTGAATATTGATAACTGGGAAGGTGGCAACCAATCTTAGCGGAGTAGAAGCCACCCTTATACAGAAGACATCACCGACTGAGTCGGATCAGGTTTTTTTGCTTACATAGGTAAGCATAGTAATCTCAGGAAGAAAATCAACATTTTATTCATTTACCACTATTACTATGACACTACAAAAATGGTATCGCTTTTTGAATGAGGTACTAAACATCGTACCAGATTCATCAAGTGAGGAGGTTCCGCCACGCTATCTTAAAAAGATACATGACATTGGAGAACTTCCACTCTATGCGCCTATATTGAATTCAGCGCATTTTGATCCATTCGAAGAGCCAAGTCTAGCAACATTATGACTGAAGACTTGTAATGTTGCAAACCGACAAATGCTTGAGACTGTTGATTTGGGGTTGATGGAGATAGAACCATCAACTATCGTGGACTTCTCAACTGTAAAAACAATTAATGATTTAATAGATGCAGTAGAGCAAGTTAATAGTCATATAGCAGAATGCTACAAAGCTATTGAAGGGCAAGCATAATTACCAAATCACCTCCTGGTCTGAGACTAGGAGGTGGGAATTTTATTTATTAATACATACCACACATGAGCAATCCAGGTAAATACGATTGGGATATAAACGCAGTCCCTATCTTGAGAGTCATCGATCTTCTTGATATCAAGTATCAGAAAATGTCGGACGACAAATATGTACTCCTTAATAAGGAGTGACAGGAAGTCAGTGGATGGACAGTAAATACTGATCCGAAACAGAATTGTGTATTGGATTCGTACAAACAAAACAGGGCTTATGGCAAACCGTTTAATTTCATTAAGTCCTATTTAAAGTTTGATAACTATCAAACTTTCCAATGGTGTAGAAAACACCAAGACTTCTTAAAAAATACAGGATAATATAGATGGTCGGTAACAGTTTTATCTACATTTATAGAAAAAATGGCACTATTTACGCAACTGTTACATGAATGACTACAGAAGCATATAGAAGAATTGACTAAAGATCATCTTCTCTTAGCTATCATCCACCAAGCCATGCACAGAGCTTGGTGGTCGGATAGTCCAAATCATGCAACCTGATTGAGGAAGTGAGAATTCTTTCTTTCAAAAGAAGAATACAAAAAGTTTGGTTTAAAGAAAAGTCAGGCTAATCAAATTTGTAGGAAGCTAGATAGGATACAGGAACTCAAAATAATAGAGAAAGTAGGAATCTCAACGGGAAACAAAAATGCTGCGATATATAAGTTATTACCTAATGAATTATTTATCGTTCCTTGGATGGCAGGAAGCAAGACAGGAAACACAGCTTCTGGGACGGGAAACAGAATAGGAACAAATAAATATAGTAATAAAGAGAGTGAGAATATATATCGCTTAATTGATCGTATGAGAATCGTAAGTGCTGAGGTTTGATTACCATTTAATACTGAGAACAGAGAATGATACGCTGAGCGTTTACTATCAGATCAGTTCTATAGTGATGTTATAGAGCCACTACAGAAAAGATCAAAATCAGCATACGAAAGATGGGAATGGATTCTGAAGATATACAAACTTGCGATGACCCATCCTGAAAATAAATTCCGGCGCTGAAAAGTCTCAGATTTTAAGACTCTTTATAATGGGCTTCCAAAAATGGCAGGCCTCGTTTTACCACCTAACATATAAACCATGAGTATAAGTCCACACAACTTATTCAAAAAGATAGCTACAGCGGACACAGACATAGCTATCTGTACTTTTGATAGACATCTAGGTAATGCAGAAAATCTAGATGCTCTCTTGATACAACACAAGAACAAAGATATCTGTTATCTTTGATGTCTGCCAAAATGATTCAATACTAGAGGTGGCGACGATGATATTATATCTAAGAATTATTTTGTCATCGATCTAGATATCAGAAAGGAAATGCAGAAACAGCGATGAACTGTGATTACTCAAGAACAGCTCTTGAAGTATATAGATGATATTAAAGGCGTACTTGCTACTGATCCGTTATTCTCACAACGGAGTTTTATTATCTGCTCAGGCAACGGTGCTCATATTATTTTTGTAGGTAAACATCTAAAGATAAGCAAACAGCTATACAAAGCCGGCGTGCAATTTATCTACAACAAATTCACCAAGACATTTAAGGATAGCATTCCATTCCCATTGGATAGTAGTTGCTCAAATATCTGAAAGTTACTTCGTTGTCCTGGTTCTATAAACTGCAAACAAGATTTTGTAGAGTATGGGATAAGCCAAATGCCCTGTGAAATATTATATGAACAAGATGTTGAAAGCGAACTCTTCAATAATATTCCCATGTATGGAGAAGCTATTCTCAATAGTCCTAAGCCCACACCTGTAATGAAACCCAATACTACATCAGCACCATCAAGACCAAGTCCTTTGATGGAAGCAATAAACAAAAAGCCACTTACTGATTTAGTGTGTAAGTACACAGGATGGGCTTTAGCGCCTGATAACAAAAACTTTGTCGGTGGAAATAATGAAACCTATAAATGATGCTTCATGCATGAAAGTAATAACAATGTTCTCGTCATGGATGGCACTAATCACATTCCCAATCCCAATCAATTGAAATGACATACGACTTACACATTCATTCGTGATGCATTATGTAATGACCCATCACAAATATATGTGAAAGCAAAGGAGCTCTATCCTGATCTTAAGAATATCCCATTACCTGAGGATGAAGAAGTAGATCCACGCAGTCATTTCAAAACATTCTGAGATCTTCTCGAGGAAGCCAAGCTTGCGAGAAGAGATATCAACATCAATAACGTATGTCGTTATGGTATCAGGATACTAGACGAATACCTATGAGGCGTTTTACCGTCAGAATTGGTTGTTATTGGTGCCGATACGGGCATCTGAAAATCTGAGATTGCCTACATCATGGCACTTCATAATGCAACACGTGGCAAAAAGGTATTATTGTTTGGTCTAGAGGGAGACATAAACGAGGTTGCTTTGAGGTATATACAAAAATGAATAGCTGCTACTGGCACACCAATCAAGACTGTGGAATATAGGTTTAATCTAAATCCTAAAATCTATGACATCGAGGATCAGGTAATTGCAGCCGTTAATGAAAATGTAAAAAGCAATCTTTTGATCTTCAATAAATTACAAATCCCAAGCTTAAAATTCTTGAAGGGAACTATCGAAAAGATGAAAGATACAGTGGATATTGTTGTTATTGACCACCTCCACTATATTCATTTAGATCAACAGGAAGAACTACGTCAGATTGGTGACATTATGAGGACACTCAAGACGCTCACAGATATAATTAAAAAGCCCGTGATACTTATTAGCCACGTCCGTAAGAAAGATCCCAAAAATAAGGACAGGGATTTGGAGGTATCCGATCTCTATGGAAGTTCTAATGTTTGAAAAGAAGCAACGACAGTCTTACTTCTTTCACGCATGAGTGCAGCTAGTACCTGAGTTGTTGGGATAGAATTACCAGAGCAAGATCTCGATAAGAGATATCTTGGCACCAAGATAATCATTGCCAAATCTAGAGTCTGATTACCTAAATCGGCATTCTGATTGATATACGATCTTCATGCCAAATGTTATATGGATAAATTCCAATGACTCTTAGAAAATGAATCGTGAGCTAAGGAAGACGATAAAATCGTCAACCTAGATAGCATAAAGGTTTAATACTAAACAATGTTTTTATTCTTTAAATTATATAATGATGTCAAAGATTACTTCTGTTGGAGAACCTATGAAAATCTCCATTTATCAATGCCGTGAAGGCGAACTTGTAATGTTAAATTGTCTAATCAGGATGGCGTTTGAAGATGATACTTGGCAATTTGCACATATGGAGTTTACTTATACGGTAAGTGACAATAATGTGAAAATTCAATTTTCACCATTTATACCAAGTTTCCGAAATGTCACAAAACAAAAAACAACATTAGAGGTAACTCATGATTATGAGAATTGATTAAGAATACATTCAAATGATTCTTTCACCGAAGATTGATATGAAGAATTAATTAAATGTCTTGCTTTGTTGTCTATTAATGCGATGCATATAATTAATGGTCGTGGCAGTATATTTAATTTAGGAGACTTGAATAAATGACAACGTCAGATCATCAATTGAAGGATATGTTATTGTGACGAAAAGCTTAATCATGATGAATGAATCTGGTAGTTTGTAAGTTTGCTCTTGATTTTTACTTATGCTTCATATAAAATTTCTTGTATGAAGTTGTAACTCACATTTCTATATGGCAGAACTATTCAAAGACGATAGTTTGTACCAGTCTTTCTTGGCTGTATTGCCCAAAGATATACAGCTAACAGAAGAGAATAAAAAGAAGATTTTCGATCTGTTTGTAAAGATTGCTTACAACTATTTCATGCAACAACCGGATTAAGTCTAAGATTTGTCCACAAAAATCTCTTTATCATCTATTCTACAACATCATGGAGAACAGCAAAGAACGTCCAAAGGCTTACGGATACCTAAGAGTTTCATCTAAGGCCCAGGCAGAGGAAGGCAATGGATTGACCTGACAGAAAACTTCTATCAAGCTTGAGGCGGATAGAAGAGGTATTGATGTTGTAGAATTTTATGAAGACGGAGGAATATCTTGAAAATATGATTCAAGAATCTGACTTGATAAGATGATAGATGACCTTAAAAAGGTCAATAAGAAAGGCATTGTTATTAAGTATATTATGGTTGATGATATAGACCGCGCTGCCAGAGATATAGATGTGTGGCGTTTTGTTAAAACTGCTATCAAATCTACAGGTGCAAGTATCTATTCTCTGAAACAGGAACTAAAAGACACACCAGAAAATCAAATGTTCGAAACAATCGTAATGTCAGTCAAACAATATGAGCGTGAGAACTGAGCGAGGAGAGTCAAGGACCGCCAACGCTGTAGAATGATAGATGGATTTTGGGTTTTTAATTTGCCATTAGGGTACAAGTATGTGGAGGCTCCAGACAAACATGGGAAAATAGTAGTCCCTGATCCTGATAGTTTTCCTATTATAAAGGAAGGACTTAATTTATTAGCCAAAGGAACGATAGCAAATAAAGCTCAGCTTCATAGGTTCTTTCAACAAAGCTGAATGAGATCCAAAGGAGGAAATAAAATATATAAATCCTTTGTAGATCATATGCTAAGAAAGGAAAATTTAATCTTCTATGCATCCTTTATAAATTACGAGCCACGAAGTCTACATATGATTAAGGCTAAACATGAGGCAGCAATAGATGAGGGCACCTTTTATAGTTTGGTTAACAAGTTTAAAATAAAGGGCTTCTATAAAGATTTCCCTGAGAACTATATAAATGAGAGGTTGCCTCTGAGACAAATTTTGAAATGCAGTCATTGTGGTGCTGGGATGTCCTGAACCCCTTCCAAAGGTACTTGAGGCACCTACTTTTATTATTTTTGTGATAACTCTGCGTGCTCTCATCGCAGGAAAAGTATTAATGAAAAGTATATACACGAGGCTATTGAATCTTTTCTTGATAAATTATCCATGGATGATTCATATTCTAAGGCCTTTGAGCTAGTGATGAATTACTTTTGGAACCATAAGCAGGATGTTAAACAATCCTTACGCTGACAGAAGCTTATAGATTTGGAGGATATGCAAAAGAAAATAGATGATCTAGTGAAGAAATGTATGACGGCTACTTCACCTACCCTTATAGCATCATATGAAAAAGAGATCATAAGTCTTGAGGAGAACAAGAAAATACTTGAAGCAGAACTCCTTAGTGGTTCAGAGAAAGTACAGGAGGAAGACTTTATCCACCACTTCAGTAGACTCAAAGCTATAGTCCAAGCTCCTATAGGGATATGGAATATAGGAAATATAGAGCTTAAAAGGATGCTAATAAGTACCTTATTTGATGGGACACTTACGTATTCAAAGGATCATGGTATACAAACTACAAAGATGCCAACCATCTATAAGGTCTTTTGTAGTACTAACGAATCTATTATACCTTATAATATGAAAGGTCTTTATGAGAGTTTCCTGAAAAACGAAAAAGACTCTCAAACTATATGAGAGTCTCTTACGAAGCGTATTTTAGCGCATAATTTCTTAATGGTGGGTGATATAGGACTCGAACCTATGACCCCCTGCTTGTAAGGCAGATGCTCTAGCCAACTGAGCTAATCACCCATACCATTTTGTAGTAACAAATTTTAATGGAGCCGACTATCGGAATTGAACCGATAACCTATCGCTTACAAGGCGATTGCTCTGCCAGTTGAGCTAAGTCGGCGTCAAATGCTCTTTTATCTCCCACTATCGGTCTCGAACCGATAACCTACCCTGCTTTAGCAGGGTTGCTCTGCCAGACCTGCTAAAGCAGGGTAGCTGCAAGGCAGCTTTGAGCTAAGTCGGCGAAAAGCTTATCGTCAGATAAGTTTTTTTATGACTTCTTTTGTGTGCTATTGAACAAACGAGCTATTCTTGATTTTTTTCTTGCAGCTGTTTTGTCCTTGATTGTTCAAATCTTGGCACATTTATCTACGAACTTATATACTTTTGTAAGATCCTCCAATACTAGAGATTCTCATTTAGCAATAGCCTTGATAAATTTTTTGATTGCCATTTTCATTCTGAGTTTGAATTCAGAATTTCTTTTGTTCAATACTGCTGATCTTCTCATTGCTTTCTTTGCAGATTTAATGATAGGCATCTTCAACTTATTGATAAACTAAAATTTCAATTCTCCGAGGGAGGGACTCGAACCCACGACCCAATGGTTAACAGCCATTTGCTCTACCAACTGAGCTACCTCGGAATGGCATACTTTGACTGTACAAAAAAATAGCAAGGTCGTGTATAATAATTTGATATCAATTGTCAACTCATTTTTCACACGAAAACGTACCTTGTGTTTTTTGCTATGTACCTATGCTCTTGACTAATTCAAGAAAGGTTTTTTTAATTTATTCGTTTACCGAGGACAGGACTCGAACCTGCACACCTTACAGCACTTGGTTCTAAGCCAAGCATGTCTACCATTCCATCACCTCGGCATGTTTTTCTCAATTTGGGACACTAGGATTCGAACCTAGATAAACAGAGTCAGAGTCTGTTGTCCTGCCGTTAGACGATGTCCCAGTATCAACTAACAGTTAACAGTTTACAACTAACAGTGCAGTTTTTTATTTTTAGTTGTTAGTTGTTAGTCGTCAGTTTCTTTTGCGGGGGATGGAGTCGAACCACCTATCTTCGGGTTATGAGCCCAACGAGATACCGTTTCTCTACCCCGCATTTTTGACTTTTTTTTGGGGAAATATTTTTTCTATTTGATTTGGGGAACTAGGATTCGAACCTAGACTGACGGAGTCAAAGTCCGCTGTCCTACCGTTAGACGATTCCCCATTTTTTCAAAGAAAAAATCTCCTGGTTCCTCAGGAAGGTGAGGCTGATATATACATTTCCCTATGCAATTCAAGTAGTTTTTCATACAAAATGACTAAATGTCATATTGTTTTCTTTTGCCTTGAAAACACACAGGAAAACAATAATATTCCACAAACGTTTATTTTTTTATATAAAGAAAAAAAATGGGGCAATTAGAAAGAACGCTTGTAGTGTTAAAACCAGATGCTATAGGAAGATCAGTGATTGGGGAGGTGATCAGTAGATTTGAAAGAGCTGGTCTACATATAGTAGGTATGAAAATGGTAAGTCCAGATGCAGATTTTTTTAAAGGACACTATGAATGAATAGGCCAGTTGTGAACAAGAAAATGAGAAGATGTGCTCAATAGAGTAGTAAGAGATATGATGGCAACTCCAGTGCTTGCAATGGTATTGGAAGGTGTAGAGGTAGTGCAATATGTCAGAAAGATAGTCGGACCTACTGAGCCAAAATCAGCAGCTCCAGGGACAATCAGAGGAGATTTTGCTCACATCTCATATGCATATGTAGATAATAATCCATGATCATCAGTATACAATCTGATTCATGCATCTGCAGATGCTAATGAGGCGGAACAAGAGATCAAACACTGGTTCAAGGATGAAGAGATGTTCCATCACGAGCCAATGCACAAAAGATTTACGAGGTAAACAAACCAAATCAAAAAATATAATCAGACGTATTTTATTTGTTATTATTGGTTATTATGAAAAAAGACATTCACGGAAAGTATTTTAAGGATGTAGAAGTTGTCTGTATATGTGGAGCAAAATTCACTATCGATACAACAATCGCATGACCAATCAAGGTCGAAACTTGCTATCAATGCCATCCTACATACAACAAGAACAAGGTAATTAAGAAGGTTATTAAAGGAAGAATGGAGAAATTCTTGGAGAAGCAAAAGAGAATTGATGCTATCAAAAAATAATGAGCAAGTGATTAGGTGTATAAACGGCCAGGCGTTTTCACGTTTTAGCGTTTTAACGTTTCAACGTTATCCATGCTGAGAAAAGAAATTATAAAAAAATATATCAACGTTGATGATGTTCAGCACATTATTTGACATAACTGAAGTATTTTTATCAAACAAACGGTGAAGATCATTCTATTTTTGTTGGTGCTCTTTCTAATCTATTCATTTCTTGCCAAGGCTATTACATGGCAGTTCTTGCCGTGGATATTCGGGCTGATCTGAATAGGTTTTTTTGTTAAATTTATTATTGATTTTCTCAATCTCTATCTCGATGGATTGGTGCTATCGGAAGAAGGAATGACCTTATTCATGCGAGAAGGACTGGCAACATACAAGACCGATTTTTTTGATCGAGAAAAAATACAGACAGTATCTCATACCCAAAATTCCTGACGAGATAAGCTTTTCAGCAGAGGAGACCTGATGATTAGATTAGAACATGAAATAGAGTTCCCCTTTGAAAATGTCAGCAATCCTAGCAAGCAAGTGACAAAAATCCTTCGTATGAAGGAGAAATATTCTGCAGAAAAAAAATCAGAAGCTGAACAAACCGCAGATATCGATAGAGACAAAATGTCAATTCTCAACGAAGCTCTCCTCGAAGTCGTAAAAGAATATCTCGGCAAGAAAAATGCCAAACCAGAAGAAGAAGGCGAAGACTTCCTTTCATAGGATATAATTATTACATCAAAAATCTTTCTTCATTGAAAGATTTTTTTTGTATTCCCGAAGTTTTTTTTTGCCTGCGGAGCATTTCTATGCGCCTTGCCCGTGCCCGGCGTTACTTTTGCCTTCCGGCGGCAAAAGTAACCAAAAGCGCCTCGTCGAGCATGGTCTTGGATACGCATCACCTCGATATTTGAGTTTGAGAATGGTCCCACAATAGACATTATGCTCGACCTTACCTACTCGTTCACGACCTTCCTAACAACGAAGAATTTTACCAAAAAAATTTCTCCACTCTGGCTAACAAATCCCTACCCCACGCTCGTGGGTCCCCTTCCCTTTATCAAGGGACACACATTGGACGCGTTTCGGTTGTCCTCCTTGAGAAAGGAGGAGGGAATCCTGCTGAACAGCAGGAGGAAGGTGGATTTGTTAGCCAGGCAAACGGAAAGTTCCGTAGACACATAGCACCAAATCCAGGCATCAATACTATTGACATTTGCTAGGAAATTGCTACAATACTTTCACTAACATTTATCAAATAACCAATTTTTCCATGAAAAAAATACTCTGATTACTAGTTCTCGTCAGCATTCTTCTTATGATGCCCAAGGCATCCGCAGGATGTAGTCATGATTACCTAGCTGATTCTAGCAACGGCTACGAATTTCTCGAAGTGATGTGAGGAAAAATATCTTTGTACAACAACAGAGTCACGCTCAATATCAATGTAAGATTTGCTCCGCGAAGCTACAAGTGATGCGCATATAGTTTTTCTCCTATTAGAGAAAATGCGACCGTAAAGGTGTCGTGCCAACTTTCGAGATACGACGATATCATACTCAAAGGCAAGATGGCAGAGGATATGGATCAATTTTCTTATGAAGGAATGATCATCGGAAAAATCACACAAAAATCTGTAGTGAACGATATCAGAGATTACGTGGACCAAGAATCTTCTCGCATCAGCTGCGGGGTTCTCGACAACGATAGAATTCTCAAAATCAAAATTATGGACAGAAGATAAAATAATTTCTCAAAAAAAGAAAGGCTGACCGCTCATTGTGGATCAGCTTTTTATAAAATATGATTTCGATTCTCCGTATAGTAGACTTGACTTTCTAGTATATATGTGTAGAAAACAAAAAAGAAAAATAAAACAACTAAAAAAAAGTATCGTATGATGTGGATTATAGTAAGTATAATAAGCGTAAGCGCAAGCGTCATATATCTTTGGCACAAAGGATATATTGCCATTTCCTTGGGTAAAAAAAAGGATCATCAGGCAGAAAAATATGCGCAACATTTAGAAACAAAAGTACATCTCTTCAATTTTGGGATGCAGGGGATAGAGGATGTCGAAGACATTACGGATAAAAATCTTGAGATCGTTGAATATCAAGACAAGCCGTGTGTAGTGCGATTTCTCCTACACCCAAACGAGTCCCACCAAGCACTTCAGCAAAAATTTTATGCTATCTCTTATCGACGTGATCTTACTGATTGTCCCAAAAAATTATATTGCGTAGATGTAGAAATGCAGAAAGCAATGTACGAAAACAAAGTATGGGCATTTACAGGCAAGTTGGTGGCTACGGAACAACAAATTATTTTTGTGGGCGTGGCTTTGCGAGAAGAGAAAGATGACAACAAAAATGGATCTCCCGAAGAAATATATGATCCGGTATGTCCAGAAAAATTAGTATGTGTATGATCCCCATGTTGGGGATTTTTTTGTAAAATTCGCTACACGAGAATGATTTGATTTCATTTGGCGATATCCTATAATTCACGTATTCGAGGCATATTCTCATTTACTCCTTCATCAGGAACAAATGGCCAAAGAACTCAAAGTAAGCTATGAAGACCTACAGAAAAAGTGCGTCACCTTGGCAGATCAGATCGTGCATAGTGGATTCAAGCCAGACATCGTCGTCTCTATTACAAGGTGATGACTGCTTTCTGCCTATTTTCTTGCCGACCTCATCGGTGTCAAAAGTATCGAAATGATCAATATCGATAGTCAGCATGGAGGGAGAGAAATCCAGGACATGACCAAGATTATCAAAGATTTTTCTGAGTTCAAAGTACTCATTGTAGATGACCTTATCGACAGCGGAAATACTATCACCTACATATTTTCTCATTACAAATTTGATCGCCCTCACACCAAAATAGCCGTACTCTATCTCAAAGAATGAGCAAAAATCGATGCTGACTTTTTTGTCGAAAAGATTACCGACGAACGAATAGTTTTCCCATATCACAGATAGAAAATAGTAGAAAGCTCGCCCCGCCACGGCGGTGGTATCAAGTAGAAAGTATCAAGTAAAAAACCTTTCCTGCGACGGCGGCGGTGCAAAGGAGAATCTCCTAAGAATTTGGATTTATTTTTAATTTATCATGTATAATAAATTCCTTTTGCTCTCTGTTCTTCTTCGTATTTTTTCTTTCTTTTTAAAAATCGATAGACCACGCCACTTATTGCAATAAGCATTATTATTGATCATACAATTACTGGTTTAATCTCATCGCTTATAAATTCAGGAAAGGCAGCTTCTATCAATTCTTGTTGTTGTTTTGCAGACAATCATTCAAAGTTTGGATTTTTTGTTAAGATATCTGATATTCTTTTACTAACTTCAGCCTTTCCATAAAATTTATTGAGATCGGTTAAAGCATATGCGTCACTTATTAATTCAGTTGAAAAAATTTCTTGTAATTCTGCAGAATCGATTTTTTCATTTTGAGGTTTTACAAAATCGGCGGAAGTTGCTACATAGGTTTTGGATTGATTAGTCTCTTGATCCTTAACCAGCACTTCTGCCACATCTTGTTTTTTGCTAAAAATTTCTTCAGCAGTCCTTGGCTGATGTGAGTTAGGATTTGGAACTAATTGTGTAGCGATTCCTGCAATTATTCACGTATTTAGCATTTGAATATTTTTATAAAATAAAAATAATTTTGTTTAATTATAATAATTTTATATTATTTGTCAAATAGATTTGTAAAATAGATTTTTTAGATATTGACATCTTGTAGGAGATGGATATTGTGTTTTTTGTGATATAAAATTATTAACCAAAATAAAACAGCTATGGACAGTGTAGAAAACAAAACAGCAATGCAAGAGATGAATGAAGATCTCTGCAAAAAATTAGGAATCCCAGTAAGGGACATCCAACTCCCTACATTTAATGAGATAGATGGTCTGTTTGGTAAGATGTCTGCTGGGGTGTATGATGATGAGTTAGACTATTGTAATGCGTTAAATGGTTTTAGGCTTGGCTATCTGGCTAAGTTGAATATGCCACCAAATCCCAATTCGCGATTTACTTGCGGACTAATTAAGACGCATATCGTGCAACAATCAACGGTTTTTAAGGCGATGCAACATGACTTACTTCGCAGACTTGAAGAGGTAAATCTCAAGATTGCAACAATTGAAAATCTCGACTTTGGAAGTGTGACGGCCGGGAAAACACTCTGTGAACGGTTTTATGCAGAGCACCGAGATAAGTCATTTTTTGAAGATTTAAAAAGACAGCAAACAGGCCCAGTTGTAGCAATGATATTGGAATCTACAAATGGAGGCGATGCTATCACTATGTGGCGAAACTTGATTGGGGATACTGATCCCACAAAAGACCGCTCAGCAGGAAAAGATACTTTGCGAGCTCATTATGGAGAAAGCAAAGAATTAAACGCTTTCCATGGTTCAGACTCTATTTCATCCGCATTCAGGGAAATTCAGTTTTTTTGCTCAGAGAATCAGTTGAATATATATCTGAGTGACTTCATTTAAAAGATTATTAAAAGTATTGTATATCCCATTTGCGTATCGCGCATTTGGGATTTTTTTGCCATATGGGAATTTGATCAATTCCCATAGATAAAAAGCGGCGTTACCCCGAAAGGTCGGGGTTGGCGCTCCTTTTAATTCTTGCAATTGGAAGCCAAAACCCTATATCCTATCATAGGAGAAATTCTGTGTATGAGAACATTAGTGACTTATTACTTACGCTAGCTTTAGTAGCGTAGCTCATAAGTTTCTAGGTTTCCATACTCAAATTTCTCTCAAATTGTCTCCTCATCCCCTAGCCCCTTCCACCCTTGACGGGTACCAAGGTCCTTCAGAGAAGGGGAAACTGGCCCAAGTCACTCCCTCTCTGCAGGAGAGGGAGACGGAGGGTGAGGGAATAATCTTTATTCTTTCAATCTATTTTTTATGGCAACAAGCAAAAAGGAGTTTGCACTCCACACCAAATCCTTCGACCTCGAAGGGAAAAAATGGTCGTTTGAAACGGGAAAATTAGCCGTGCAAGCAGACAGTTCTATTACGACGACCTTCAACGAAAATGTGCTTCTCGTCTCTACCGTGATGGAAGTAAACAACCCAAAAACAGAGGCAGATTTTCTTCCTTTGACCTTGGATTTTAGAGATAGCTATTCTGCATCAGGAAGAATCGGTGGTGCCGTGTATAGAAGAAGAGAAGGGAGACCTACTGACTTGGTCACCTTGTATGGAAGACTCGCAGATAGAGCACTCAGACCTATGTTTCCCAAAGGGATGATCAACGATGTCGTAGTATCTGTGACGCCTTTGGCACTCGACCACGAACACCCACTCGGCGTGATGACTATCATCGGAGCATCAGTGTCTATCATGACTGCTGGATTGCCTTTTGAAGGACCAGTGGGCGCGGCGCAAGTTGCCTACCTCGATGGAAAATACATCGTCAATCCTACGTATGCAGAGCTTGATAAGGCACAGTTGAATTTGCTCGTTGCAGGTAAAAAATGATCAATCAATATGATCGAATCTGAAGCCAACGAAGTACCTGCAGATATCCTCAAAAAAGCTTTTGAACTCTGACAGAAAGCGATCGACGCATCATGTGACATGCAAGCAGAATTCCTCAAACAACTCACGATCGAGAAAAAAGAAGTTGTCTTCAATAAGGCATCTGACGAAGCTATTGCCTACATTAGCAATATTCTCAATCACGACAAACTTTCTGCGCTTGCAGGAAATACAAAAGTATCATTCAATGATGTCTATTCAGGATTTGAGAAAGAAGTACTCACTCTCTGTAGAGAAAAAATCGATGACAAGGAGCAAGTAGATTTCACAGAAAGCAAAGTAAAGATGGCAGTATTTGCTATCGTCAAGCACTATATCCGTGAACGCACCTTGAATACAGGAAAAAGAATCGACGACAGAAAAGAAAAAGATATCAGATCATTGTATTGTGAAGTAGGTATGTTGCCGAGAGTACACGGGACAGGATTGTTCTGGAGAGGAGATACGCAAGTATTGACGACAGTGACCTTGTGAGGACCCAAGGATTACCTCGTACTCGAGGATATGGAAAATGATAATGTACATCAGAGATATTTCCATCATTACAATTTCCCTGGATTTTCTGTCCATGAAGCAAAACCGATGAGAGGGACAGGAAGGAGAGAAATAGGTCATGGAAAATTGGCAGAAAAAGCATTGGAAAGAATGATCCCTGACAAGACCGTATTTCCATATTCTATCAGGCTCGTATCAGAATGTCTGGGATCATGAGGATCTACTTCTATGGGATCAGTCTGCGGTTCTACGCTTTCACTTATGGATGCAGGAGTACCTATCAAAAAGCCTGTTGCAGGTATTGCAATGGGATTGATGACAGAGCATACTGACGATGGAAAAATCACCAAACATATGGTTCTCAATGACCTTATGGCCACAGAAGATTTTACAGGAGACATGGATTTCAAAGTAGCGGGGACAAAAGATGGAGTGACTGCTATCCAGTTAGATACCAAATTAAAAGGAATTCCGATGGATATCGTTTTTGAAACAATCGATAGATCTATCGAAGGATACAAAGAAATCATGGATTTCATGCTTACCGTCATCGATAAACCAAGAGATCATGTAGCAACGCACGCACCAAAGATTTTTGTCATGCAAGTCAATCCTGCAAAGATCAAGGATGTGATAGGAAAATGAGGAGATGTGATCAACAAGATCATCGATGAAAATGATAAGGTCAAGATTGACTTTGATGATGATGGTACATGCTTTGTGACGCATCAAGATCAAGCAGTTATTGATAAAGTCGTCGCTATCATCAAAGAAATTGTGACCGACCTAGAAGTAGGACAGACCTTTGAAGGAAAGGTAACTAGAGTAGAGGACTACGGACTTTTTGTAGAACTTCCCAAGAAAAAAACCTGACTCTGTCACGTATCCAATCTCTCTCAGAAGTATGCAGACGCTTTGACGAACCACTTCAAACTCGGACAAATCATCAAAGTAGCGATCAAAAGTGTAGATGCAGACGGCAAAGTTGCAGTCAAACAGATGTAATTTTACATGCGAGCGTAGAGACGACGATTTATCGCGTCTCGTAACGAGCGTCAAAAATACCAAAAAAGTCAAGTAAAAAAAACCCTGCCTAGGCGGGGTTTTTTGCAATTTTCGAGTATTTCGAGTATGATTGAAGAGCAAGTATTTATCTATTTATTATTTGTCCATGACTGTAGATTATCAAGGGTACAAACTCACTAAAATAGTGAACCCAAATCCATTCTGCACCCAAGTAGTTTTTGAAAGCCCAGAAGAGACTGATATTAGATGCAAAACACTCGTGTTGTTTGAGAAGCAGATCAAATATATGGAGATAGAAGAACATCAAAAATTCAAGAGAGTGAAAGTATATCTGAGAGGTGATGAAGAAGCTATCGACCTAGATTTTACAGAAGAAAACATGGATCAGTATGATCTCTTTTTTAGATCAATGTACAACAACTAAGATGGACAAACTCACCAAAATCAAACAAGTCGCGGACGACATTACATCGATCACTATCCAGTGAGCGACCAATATTGCCAAGGCCGGTATCCAGGTTCTCGGGCAGGAATTGAAGAAGCAAAAATTTAGTTCTTTGTCAGAATTAAAAGTATTTCTCGTGAAGGCAAGCATGCTGCTCAGGAATGCAAGAGCTACAGAACCTATGCTTTTCAATGGCCTCAAACTCGTGAGCACAAGTTATGAAGCACAGACAAAAAAAGAAAAAGACGTGGTGAAGATTCAAAATATGCTCGCTTCAGCTTGCGAAAAGTATGTTGCCGACATAGAAAAAGAAGAAGAGCTCAGGCCTGCTATCGGAGCGAAGATTATCAAAAAAGGATACAATATCGTGACCCATTGTCATTCATGATCAGTAGTCAAAACTTTGGTAGAAGCGCACAAACAAGGGAAGAATATTCACGTCTACAATACCGAGACAAGACCATTATTTCAATGAAGAAAAACTTCGGCAGACTTGATAAAAGCAGGCGTGCCTGACACGATGATCGTAGATGATGCAGCGCCATTTTTCGTGGACAACATGTACGAGTCGCATGTGAAGGTCGATATGGTCATCATCGGTTGTGATAACATCAAGATCGATGGAAGTATCTACAACAAGATAGGAAGCTTCGCTATTGCGCTTTCTGCATGGCATTCCAAAATCCCTGTATACGTGGTAGGAAGTTTGATCAAAGTCGATATGGAGAAAAAAGTAGAAATAGAAAAAAGATCGAGCAAAGAAGTGCGGCCAGAAGCCCCTAAGGGACTTGAAATTATCAACTACGCATTCGACATGGTACCAGCAAAATTCATCACCGGAATTATCACCGAATTTGGAATCATCAAACCCAAGGATCTCAAAAAGGCAGTCAAGAAGTATTGCCCATGGATGACTAAATAGTTGAAAAGGATTGTCACCCTGAATAAAATGAAGGGTGTATCCTTCGACCGCGCTCAGGATGACAGAGTAGAAGCACTAATTCTTTATTTAAAGTGTATAATGCATTTATACTATCACACACGTTCAGATGACCACACCAGATATCGCCAATCTAGAAGTTCCTAAGACAGAAAATCGTTCGAAGGCTCCGGAGGTGAAAAAAGAAATCAATCCGCATAAAAATTTATTGGATCAAAAATTTCAGTCTGATGAAAAAATAAATCAGGCATTTTTGGATCTTTCAAAAACAGAAAATGAAACAGCTTTGAAAACATATATCACAGAAAATTTCAATAAAAAAGAAGAAACAGATCTTGTACTCCAGCAGCTAAAAACCGCATCACCAGGCACTTCTGAATATGTAAGATGTTTATGATATATGAGAGAAGATATAGGTGTATATACACCAACAACCAAAACAGAAACAAAAGAATCCATAAATCAAACAAAAAAGTTTTTTGAAATAAAAAAATCATTAGAAAAAATAAATGCCAATTCCAAATTTGATAAAGCGACAAAAAAGGCAGAATGCGAAAAAGTAATACAAGAAAATGATGTTTTCCTCAAATCATTTTTTCAGAGTCAAGAAGGGCAAAAAATACTTAATGGCACCAGAAAAAAAGTCGATAGGGATAATGCATATATTCTTCAAATTTTTGGAAATGTGGTACTCGACAAAAATATCACGATAGATGGTATTTACGGAACCCAGACAACTGAAATCGTGAGATTTATTCAAACCGAAGGTATAGGATGAGGAAAAAAATTATCTCTTGTATTGTCTGCATCGGAAAAGCTTGCTGTAGAGTGATACAAAAAAGCATACGAAGCGGCAAAAGCAGTAGTGACGAGCATAGTTACAACGACCACAGAGTCTGTACAAGAAGAAAATATAAATCTGGAAAATAAAGTAACCGGACAACAACTTATGCAAAATGCAAGTATAGGAGAATATGTGCTCAACAGCAAAGACAATCTTTCCGCAGAGAGTTTTTGATTTACTCCAGAAATGGTAAAAAAGTTTGTAAGCAAAGAAGAGGCACAGACAATTGTTGATCAGAGTATTAATGAGGTAATCAAGAAAGAGGGGCGCCAAGATCAGTATAAAAAATGCTTTGATGAAAATGGAAAGAAAAAATCAGACGCGCCTACGCTTAGACATTTGGATGAAATAGAAAACAAAATTAATGCAAAACTCGAAAATGTATACAATCAGAAAAAAATACATATCGTGAATGAAAGTAACATGGTCATCAAGAAAGAGGCTGTTGCATGATGTATCAATGCATTTGAAAAATATTTCACTGCCACAGCAACAGGAGAAAATTTTGTAAAAAGTTTTGAGAATATTGATCTTCAAAAAGATGTCGTATTGGAATCCGATGGCATTTTGCAAATTACTTGAAAGATCAATGAATCGCCGATTGTATTCAGATATGACCTTGCTACGGGAGAAATTATGGTAAATGAATTTTTGCACAAAAATAATGAAAAATGATTTACTGTACCCGATATTCAATGCAAAGAAAAACTACCTTTCATTCTCCCTAAGTTACATGATATGATAGTCCAAGGGCAGGAGCTTATTATCAATTCAGACATCTTGAAGAACGCTAATGCTCTAGAAACATATACCGCAGATCTTACCAAATCAATCCAGGAAAAAAATAATCAGACTCCTAGAGATAGCCGAGGTGAACGCGTGATTGCCAAAACTATGCAGAAAAATCATGCTATGAACGAGATGTTTTCGATAATGGGGGATGAATATAAAACAGAAATTAAAAGCACAGAAAATAGTCTCAGTAATTACAAATTATTCGACATGATCTACTATACGCTCAATCAGTATGACGCATCAGAGATCAAAAAAATTAGAGAGTTGAATAAAATTTTTAAAGAAAAGGTGGTAGATGTATATCAGTCATGAGGTGAGATTCCAGACAATAGCGAAAAAGAATTTGGTCTGACAGCATTTAGTCAAGAAAAGCTAAAAGCTGATAAAACCAATCTCAAAACCCCAGGATATATGAATAGTTACTGCGCATTTTTTACGCAGATGGTAGGAGAAAGCAAAGATAGTACCAATCCAAAATACAATGTCATCGACCTCAGAAAATATGAGAAAGTGCTGCAAAATTTTAGCGTGGTAGGAGAGACTTCATTGTTGAAGACGGATTCATTAAAGGAAAGCGTAAGTCAAAACCAGGTTGCCGAAGATCTCGACGCACTTGAACAAAAAATAAATGACTTAGCGTAAATTTGCTTTTTTTAAAAAATCAGCTATAATTGAGATATCGTGTTTTTACCCTATTAAACATAAACAAGTATGGGGAATCCTACAGAAAAATTCCATATTCACAAACAGGAGGCCATTGATGATTTTTATAAAGTAAACAATGCAGAAGTTTTTGAAAATGGAACAAGAGAACAAGCGGCAAAAGTTCTTGTTGATCCAATAAGAAATACGTCAGAGTATCAAAAACGTTCAGCAGAACATCAGGAGGATGCGCAATGAGCCAACAAAAAACAAATGGCATGAGGAGGAGAATTAAATGAAATGCTTGTTTGAGAAATAAGAAAATTCGCAGAAGGAATGGGAGAAGAAGTACTTAGTTTAATAAAATGGGTGGGTATAGAGTTAAAACTCGCATTAGGAATGCCTAAACATTTTGAGTATTTTTATAAAGATTTCAAGGATATATATGATAGGGTTCAACCATTAGCAGAGAAGTTGCACATGAGTATGAGTGGATTCAAACATGAAAGAGAAATGATGAAAAAAAAGATATTTGAGAGTTCCGTTTCTGAGGAGGACAAAAATGAATATCAGGAGGCCGTAAAAAAAGCGTATGATATTTCGGAGGAATATCTGATCCCTATTCCATATAGATTGCAAAAGATGGAAGAAGTCTTAAGAAGCTTGAAAACAGGTAATAAAGCTACCATCGATTATACGTCAAGAAAAAATAACTGGGTAGGATTTCAGAGAGCATATGATGATATTCTGATGGCAATAGCCGTATATAAAGATATGACGAAAGTCATGGAAAATATAAAAAATAAAATCAGTATTACGGTTGATAAAGTGGTTTAACTTTTAATACCAATAATCTTTTACCCCCTTAAACATAAACAAAAATGACCTTAGAAGAAATGATTGCAACTCTTAATTCGCATCAGGCAGCCTACGTAAATCTCGATCTTAAAGATCCGAGAAATGGCGAATACATGCTCTGTGTATTTCACCTCATTCCATGAGGAAAATTAAATTTGCTACAAGCAGCATGTGAAGTGTCTGCAGAATCATCTACAGGGACCAACTTTGCAGTAAAGACCGAAACTGCTTTTTCTCGCGAGATGAATTCGCTCGTGTACAAGGTAGATCTTGAAAAAAGTTTAGTCTGGATAGCCTATCCGCGAAGATTATTTGATCGCGGAGGAAACGTACAAAATATTCTCACCTACATCGCAGGAAATGTTTTTTGAATGAAAGAAGTGCAAGCGCTCAAACTGCTTGATGTGCGATTCCCAGCATCCATGCTCGAACAATATGATGGACCAAGTTACACGCTTGATGATATGAGAAATTATTTGCAAGTATTTGACAGACCGATTCTCGGGACCATTGTCAAACCAAAGATGGGACTTACATCGGCAGAATATGCAGAGGTGGCCTATGATTTCCGAGTAGGTGGAGGAGACTTTGTCAAAAACGACGAACCGCAAGCAGATCAAGATTTCTGTCCGTATGAAAAGATGGTTGCACATGTTGCAGAAGCGATGGCCAAGGCGGTCAAAGAAACAGGAAAGAAAAAGGTACATTCATTCAATGTCTCAGCAGCAGATTATGACACCATGATTGCAAGATGCGAAATGATCGTAAATTCAGGTATGGAAAAAGGTTCTTACGCTTTCCTTATCGATGGAACGACAGCAGGATGGATGGCGGTACAGACACTCAGAAGAAAATATCCTGATGTGTTCATTCACTTTCATAGAGCTGGTCACGGTGCGTTTACTAGACCAGAAAACCCTATTGGATACACAGTGTTAGTGCTTTCAAAATTTGCGAGACTAGCAGGAGCGTCAGGTGTCCATACGGGTACCGCAGGAGTAGGAAAGATGGCAGGGACACCAGAAGAAGATGTCACTGCTGCGCACAATATTTTCTGACTCAAGGCTCCAGGACATTTGTTTGAACAGTCACGAGGACTTATTCCAGAAGACGATCAAGATTTTGTAAAAGATATTTTGCTGGATGCATTGCATCATCAAGTATTGCAAGATGATTCTCGAAGAGGAATCAAAAAATGTTGCCCTATCATTTCATGAGGTCTCAACCCGACATTGCTCAAACCATTTATCGATGTCATGGGGAATGTAGACTTTATCACGACGATGGGAGCAGGATGTCATGCACATCCAGGCGGTACCAAGAAAGGTGCTACAGCGCTCGTTCAGGCTTGCGAGACACACAAACAAGGTATCGATATCCATGAATATGCAAAAGATCACGAAGAACTCGCTCAGGCTATTGAATTTTTTGAGAAGAAAGAGAACAAGGAAGTGAGGCATTCTGAAAGAGCAGAAAGTAATTAATTAAAATTTAATCTTTAACAATATTAATATGAGTAGATGATTTACAAACAGTAGAGACAGGTATTATCCTCCTGAGGAAGATATAAAAACGGATGAAACATTGGTGAGCAAAAATGATCCGGAAAGAACAGGATTTGTGCCTGACGATCAGATTCTTGATTCAAATTGGGAAAATGATTTTGATGTAGATCAACAAGAAGAATACAGAGAAAATGAATCATATGAAAAAATGTCAGCAGATGAAATAGCAACAGCCTTAAAAGTTGAAAAGGAATTGAATGATGCAGATGCACTGGCATATTATCGTACCTATTATCCTCAATATTTTCCAGAAGAAAATGAATTTCTACCAATTAATCTCGAAGCAGAAGACATGTCTCATATTATAGAAGAAGTTGATACTGTCCCAGAAAGTGTATATTCAAGGGGAAAGCCCAAGGTGAAATCGTATGTGTGATGAGTGCTGAAATATGGTCGTGCTGCTCCAGGTGCACCAAAAAAAGATCGAAGACATGGTGTAAAGAGGACTGGTGGAAAGTATCGAAGAATGTGAGAAAATAGGGCACAAAGACGTGATATAAGATGAGAGTTGGGCAGCATTATTAAATCATGAATATAATAAAAATCTTTTTACCTTAATAAAAATAAAATCTCTTATGAAAAAAGTAGCTACTCCACAGAAAGAAGCAAAACAAGCCTATCATGCGAGAACGAGATTGATCGATATCGAAGAAGGTGATTCACTTACTGTCTTGCTCAATGAACACGAAGCTCGAGAGCATGGGATAAATAGTATGGACAAAGTTTCTCTCATCTACGAAGGGAAAGAAATCGTCGCAGATGCAGATTTGAGTCATAGTTACATCAAGCCAGGGGAGATATGAATTCTCAGAGACGTCGTCAAAAAGTATAAGATCCAGGCTGGGAAAATCGTTGCGGTAGCATTTACTTCAAATAGCGCCCTTTCTGTAGAAGCGCTCAAAAGAGCACTCAAAGGGATAAAACCCAGCGAGAAGGAAACATTTGCTATCATGAAAGATATAGCAAGCAATCGTTTTACAGACACACTCACCACGTATTATTCAGCCTTGGGATTTTTTCATCCTGCGACTGATCATGAATTGTATGTGATGGCAAAAGCTATGGCAGAGACTGGTGAGATGCTTCATTTCCCAGGAGTAGTAGCAGATAAACACTGTATGGGTGGTGTACCAGGAAATGAGACCACTATGATTATGATCCCATTGCTTGCTTCACTAGGTATCAAGATGCCAAAAACTTTTTCCAAGGCAATCACGACACCAGCTGCGACTGGTGAATGTGTAAGTGTATTGATGGATATTTCTTTCAGCAAAAAACAAATCGAAGAATTAGTAAGAAAACAAAATACCTGTCTCGTACGAGGTGGAGGATTGGACTTGGCGCCAGCAGATGAAAAACTCATCAAAGCGGCATATCCACTCTCTATGCAATCATACTCGAGAACTGTCGTTTCTATCATGGCAAAAAAATATGCCATGGGCATAAATCATTCACTCATCGATATCCCTATGGGACCCACAGCAAAAGTGCCTGATATGAAAACAGCACTCGAACTCAAAAAACAATTTACGTATGTAGGAGAAAAATTGGGCATGAAAGTGCATGTAGAAATCACGCCTGCGATTGAGCCAATCGGTGCGTGAATTGGTGCTGTAATGCAAGTGAGAGAAGTATTGAGAGTATTGCAACAGCATGAACTCAGACCTATGGATCTCCAAAATAAAGCTGTGTTTTTGGCCAGCAAAATCATCGAGCTCGTAGGCATGGCAAAAGGTAAAGCAGCAGAAAAGTTGGCCTTGGATACACTGAAATCAGGTAAAGCATGGAAAAAAATGCAAGCAATCATCAAGGCACAAAACGGCAAAAATCCAAATATAAAATCCGAGCAACTCGAACTTGCAAAAGTAAAAAAAGAAATCAAAGCGGAAAAAGATGGAACAGTGCAATCGATAGATATGAAAGTGCTCAATGTCACAGCGAGAACACTAGGTGCGCCTATCGATCTCAAGGCCGGTCTTTATCTTCACAAAAAGACAGGCGATAAGGTCAAAAAATGAGACATCATCTATGTCCTCTATGCAAGTGAAGAGCCAAAAATAAAAATGGCTATGGAATATCTCGATCAGAAAAAGATGTATGAAATTAAATAATGTGCCGTCATATTGCTTGTCATTGCGAGTGTAACGCGGCAATCTAAGCAATCTAATCGTTTAATAGGGTCCAGATTGCCACACTTCGTTCGCAATGACGGACTGTTAAAACGCTTTACCATTTTACCTCCGGCATGACCAACATTCTCGTCACCATGTGACCAGCAATCAATGATAAGCAGATATTGACCAAGCTATACGCTGATGGGGTAAGAATTTTGAGATTCAATTTTCCTCATTACAATCAAGAAACTGCGCTCAGAGATGTCAACGATATTCGCGATGCAGAAAAAAATTTTCAATTGCTCCTGGATACGAGCTGACCGCAGATCAGAACTGGAGTACTCAAAGAGCCCATTACATACGCTATAGGAGAGAAGTTTAGGATCGTAGTAAAAGAAAATAAAAGAGGAGATCGCGATCTCTTTTGTGATTATCCATCCTTGGTAAAAGACGCCAACATCGGGACAATCATCAAGATAGATTGAGGACTCTTTGATGTGAGGGTAGTGGAAAAATGATCAGAAAGTTTAGTCGTAGAAGCAATAAATGCATTCACGGTTGGCTCAAGAAGACATGTAAATTTACCAGGCATACATTGTGATTTGCCGACTATCACGTCACAAGATTATGATGATATTTTATTCGCCATCAAAAATAATTTTTCTCACATAGCAGTGAGTTTCACCAGAAGCGCAAAGGATATTTTAAAGTTGAGATCGTTTCTTGAAAAAAATAACGGAAACCAGATCAAAGTCGTAGCAAAGATAGAAAATCAAGAATGAATCGATAATCTCGCAGAAATCGTTGACGCAAGTGATATGATTATGGTAGCGAGAGGGGACTTGTGAACTGAACTTCCACTAGAGACTATCCCTGCCCACCAGATCAATATTATCAATATGTGTAAACAAAAAAATAAACCCGTCATCGTAGCGACGCAGATGCTAGAGACCATGATCACCAATCCCGTTCCTACCAGAGCAGAAGTGAGCGATATTTTTTATGCAGTGCGCGAGTGAGCAGACTACGTCATGCTCTCAGGAGAAACCGCAGTCGGGAAGTATCCTCTTCAGTGTGTAGAAGTCATGAAAAAAGTCATCACCCAAGCTGAGAAATTGTAAATTAAAAATTGTGAAAATAAAAAAACCCTCTCAGAAGCATTTGCCACAAGAGGGATTCAAAATAGTGTTACTACCATCTCCATGTGATGATCAAATATACTAGGAATAGTAGAGCAAAAGCTGGGTAGAACGCCAGTAATATTATTTCAATTATTTTCAATACTACATACCAGCGAAAAATTTTAGGGAAAATTTTTGAATAAATGTCGGCGTTTGTCACAGAAAATGTGACTCTATCTCTTATATTATAAGATGAATAGACCTCATGTGTTACCAAAAATGGAAATTCTTTTGGTACACTATCAAATTTAACGATAAGAAATCTTTTTTCATAATCAAAAAATCTTTTTTCATAATCCCATTCATTTGCATTGAATGCAAAACAAGTTTTAGATTGCTTGCTTAAAACCACCCCACTCATCATTTTTTCTGTTTCATAGAAACGTGTTTCAGATAAAAAATGTATGAAAATTGGAATAATAATAACAGTGGTAATACACCATGCTATTATTTTTTTTTTACTAAAATTAAAATCTCCTGTGCCGCCTTTTGGGGGAATGCCAGAGAGGGCAAAAAACATTATTGGCTTCATAACTATATATTTTTTTTGTTTACTGTCCCACAATATCGTGGGATGCGTACCACTATAGTGGTAGTATTATGAATATCAAGACCATAATTTGTAACTATATCACAATTTTGAAAAATGTCTATGGTTATATTTTGCCAACGTGTCAATTTTTTTGACATAGAGAATATGAGCAATATACTAGAGGTAGTATTTTTTACTACTCTTTGTTCTTTTATTCTTTATAGAAACAAAAATGAAACGAATGAAAAATCTCTTTAAGAAACATGTTCACAAAGCAAAGAAACATGTCAAAAAGCACAGTCTAAAGTATGCTTTGGGTGCTGCCGGATTCTGACTTGTTTTGTCTGCATTTGGATTTTTGATCAATGAATGAGCTAGAGCATTGCCCGTTCCAGAAATCATCACTATCTCCATCACGAATAATCTTGATACAAATTGATGAGTTTCTGATGTCAATCGGATAAGTTATGGGAATACGGTTACTCCTACACAAACAGAAACATTTACTCTAGAAGCAGGAACATATTATTTTAGAGATTCTAGATCAAATGCTG
>Ga0172379_10002793_pt1 | contig 29714 bp, 23 predicted proteins | sample GrowelOW334metaG_FD_119756 | JGI IMG/M metagenome (GOLD analysis project Ga0172379, IMG submission 119756) | Groundwater microbial communities from an aquifer near a municipal landfill in Southern Ontario, Canada - Groundwater well OW334 metaG | ecosystem: Environmental > Aquatic > Deep...
AATCTAATAAAAACACGACTGGAATAGTCTTAACGATTCTTCCTCGCAAACAAATAATGAGGAAGTTGTTTTAATGGCCGACAACCAAAGATCCATTAGTCGCAAGTATTTTAAGAAATTTGACCTGCCTGTCCCGCTTCAGGACTTAATCGACATTCAAACAATGTCGTATTCTTGGTTTATGAAAGAGGGGTTGAAAGAGCTATTTGACGAAATCTCTCCAATAGAAGATTTCACCGGCCGGGAACTGGAGCTGTATTTCACAGACCACTATCTGGACGAGCCTCGTTTTGATGAAAAGACTGCCAACGCTAAGAATCTTACTTACGAAGCAGCATTAAGGGTTACTGCCCGCCTGGTTAATAAGAGAACCGGCGAAATTAAAGAACAGGAAGTATATTTGGGCGATTTCCCGCTTATGACAGAGCGCGGGACTTTTATTGTAAACGGAATTGAAAGAGTAGTCGTCAGCCAGCTGATCCGATCAGCCGGTGTTTTCTTTACTTCAGAGATTGTAAAAGGCAGAAAAATGTACGGAGCGAAGATTATTCCGAACCGCGGAGCCTGGCTGGAGATTGAAACTGATTCTAATAATGTTATCCATGTAAAAATAGACCGCAAGCGTAAAGTACCGGTAACAGCACTATTGCGCGCTTTTGGTTATTCCAGCAACGAAGAAATTAAAGATATTTTCAAAGAAGTAGATACACATCCGGACATCCGCTACATTGACGCAACGATTGCGAAAGACGTATCACGATCAGAAGCGGAAGGATTAAAGGAAGTATATAAAAGAATCAGACCGGGAGATTTGGCGACGGTTGATAACGCCCGATCGCTGATTCACTCTATGTTTTTTAATTTTGACCGGTACGATTTCGGAAAAGTCGGACGCTACAAGTTGAATCAAAGGTTTGAATTTGATTTTCCGCTGACCAAAGAAAATCGTATTCTAAAAAGAGAAGACCTAATTGCAATTGTTAAAGAAATAGTCAGGCTGAACTCTACCCAGGAAGAAGCGGATGATATTGATCATCTTGGCAACCGACGCGTCAGAGCAATCGGCGAATTGGTACAGAATAAATTCAGAGTCGGTCTGGCCAGAATGGAAAGAATCGTCAAAGACCGTATGAGTACTAAAGATGTACTGACGCTTACTCCAAACCAGCTGATTAATGCCCGTCCAGTGATCGGTGCCGTCAAAGAATTCTTTATGTCGTCCCAGCTTTCACAATTTATGGATCAGACCAACCCTCTGGCAGAATTGGAACACAAAAGAAGATTGTCAGCGATGGGCCCTGGTGGTCTATCCAGAGAAAGAGCAGGGTTTGATGTCCGTGACGTTCACCGTACTCACTACGGTCGTATCTGCCCGATTTCCACTCCGGAAGGTCCGAACATCGGTTTGGTCGGCCATCTGACAACCTATGCCAAAGTAAATGAATTTGGATTTATTGAAACGCCATTCCGCAGAGTTTTGCATGATATTCCAAACAAGGCAACTGTTACTGAAGGAAAAACCACCCGGGAAGATGTAGTAGATAAGAACGGAAAAGTCGTTTTAAAAAAAGGTGAGATAATTGACGCTAAAAAAGCGAAAGATTTAGAAAAGGCAGATGTAGAAAAAGTTGCAATCGTGCCGGTTGTTACCAACGAAATAAATTATGTGGATGCATTTGAAGGTGAACGCCGTGTTACAGTTGCTGCTACCGCACCACTGGATGAAAATCATCATTTTATCAATGAAAAAGAAGAAGTAAGAAAACTCGGACAGCCGACAGTTGAATATGTGCACAATATTGATTATATGGACGTTGCGCCGAATCAGATTATCAGTGTTGCCACAGCTTTGATTCCATTTTTGGAGCATGATGATGCGGTTAGAGCCCTGATGGGTACCAACATGCAGCGTCAGGCAGTTTCTTGCGTACGACCGGAAGCACCACTTGTCGGAACCGGTGTTGAATCACAGGCGGCCAAGGATTCTGGGCAGGTTATTATTACCAAAAAAGCCGGTATGGTCGCATCCGTCTCCGGTGCCGAAATAAAGATTCTGGAAGAAGACGGAAATTTGAAAGTATATGAACTGGGCAAGTTCGTCAGATCAAACGCGTCCACCTGTATGAACCAGAAGCCGATTGTGGAAAAGGGGCAGAAGGTCAAAGTGGGCGACGTGATTGCTGACGGAGCATCAACCGACCGGGGCGAGTTGGCATTGGGACAAAATATCCTAGTGGCTTACATGCCTTGGGAAGGTGGTAACTATGAAGACGCAATTTTATTATCCGAGAGGCTGGTGCGCAACGACCGCTACACCTCCATTCATATTGAAGACTATACAATTGATGTCCGCGACACCAAACTGGGTGCGGAAGTTATTACCCGCGACATTCCGAATGTATCTGAAGAAAAATTAAAGGATCTGGATGAAGAAGGAATAGTCAGAGTCGGCGCCAATCTGTCGTCCGGTGATATTTTAGTCGGAAAAATTACGCCAAAAGGTGAAACAGAATTATCCGCTGAAGAAAAGTTACTGAGAGCGATTTTCGGTGAAAAAGCCAAGGACGTCAAAGATAGCTCTCTATATTTGGAACATGGTGAACACGGGAAAGTCGTTGGGATTAAGATCTTTTCAAGAGATAAGGGTGATAAACTCCCGTCCGGTGTAATCAAAAGCATTCAAGTTTCGGTCGCTCAGCTCAGAAAAGTACAGGTTGGTGATAAGATGGCCGGCCGACACGGAAACAAGGGTGTTATTTCCAGAATTGTGGCGGTAGAAGATATGCCTTTCCTGGAAGACGGCACACCGGTTGATATTATGCTGAATCCTTTAGGTGTTGCTTCCCGTATGAATCTGGGACAAATCCTAGAAACCCATTTGGGTCTCGCGGCCAAGACTTTAGGATACTACGCGGCAACTCCGGCACTGGACGGAATTGATGAAAAAGATATCAGAAGCGAACTGGAAAGAGCGGGTTTCCCCAGTGAAGGAAAAATGGTTTTATATGACGGCAGAACCGGCAAGCGTTTTGATAAAGAAGTAACGGTCGGCTATACCTATATGCTGAAACTGAACCATTTGGTTGAAGATAAGATCCACCAACGTTCCATCGGACCATACTCGCTCGTTACCCAGCAGCCACTCGGCGGTAAGGCACAGTTCGGCGGACAACGTTTCGGAGAAATGGAAGTTTGGGCACTGGAAGCTTACGGCGCGGCTAATATGCTTCAGGAAATGTTGACGATTAAATCCGACGATGTACCTGGACGTTCCAAAGCCTACGAAGCGGTAATTAAGGGTGAACCGATAAGAAATTTGAATGTACCGGAATCATTTAATGTATTAGTCCGGGAATTGAAGGGCTTATGCCTGGATGTAGATTTGATTATGGAAGATAGAATTGAAGAGAAAGAAGAAGTGGAGGAAACGGAGACGGTAAATAAAGACGAGGAAAGTAAAGAGGAAGAAAAGAAGGAAGAGGAAATAGAAAAGGATAAGAAAGAATAAATAGGTATGAGTAATTGGTAATCAGTAAATAGCAATTTTTGAACTCCCATTACCAGTTACTGACTATGAGTTACCAACTATAAAAATATGATTGAAGAAAAAGAAAAAAAACTTGATTTCAACGCTATCCGTCTGAAGCTTGCTTCCCCGGATGAACTGCACGAATGGTCACACGGCGAAGTGCTGAAACCGGAGACTATAAATTACCGTACGCAAAAACCGGAAAAAGACGGCTTGTTTTGTGAAAAGATTTTTGGTCCTTCCAAAGACTGGGAATGCTATTGTGGTAAATATAAGAGAATCAGATATAAAGGGATCGTCTGCGACAAGTGCGGAGTAGAAGTAACGCGTTCCATCGTACGCAGAGAGCGGATGGGTCATATTGATCTGGCGGTATCCGTTTCACATATTTGGTTTTTAAGAGGAGTACCTTCCAAAATTGGTTTGGTACTGGATCTTTCCGTACAGAATTTAGAAAAAGTAATATATTTTGCCAATTTTATTATCACCAAAGTCAATGACGATTTGCGACAGGAGACAATCCAGCAGATTGACGGTGAATATAAGAGTAAGAAAAAGATAATTGAAGCAGATTTTAACCGCCGGTCAAATGAATCCAAACAGCTGGAAGCCAAACTGATCGCGGAAAATAAAGATACCAAGGCGCAGGCAAAACTGATCAAGGAAGTTGAACAGGAACTGATCAATAATGCGGTAAATCGTGATGAAAAAATAAGAGATCTGCAGGAAGCGGTAGATTTGGCCCGCAAAGAGCTGAAAGAGCTGAAACCTCTGCAGATTATCTCTGAAAATAAATATCAGGATCTCTCCCTGAAATACGGTCATGTTTTTGAGGCGGGTATCGGCGCGGAAACAATCAGAAGACTGCTGGAAGAGATTGATTTAGATGAATTAATTGCCAAGTTGGAAATTGAAACGGAAGAAAGCAGTAAGAATCAGAAAAGGCGGGTGGTCAGAAGAATGAAGCTGATCAAGAACATGAAAAAAAATAATATCCGTCCGGAGTGGATGGTCTTGACCACGATCCCGGTAATTCCTCCTGATCTGCGACCGATGGTGCAGTTAGACGGCGGACGGTTTGCTGCATCAGATTTGAATGATTTATATCGCCGTGTAATTAACAGAAACAACCGTCTGAAACGTCTTTTGGATTTGAACGCCCCGGAGGTTATTACCAGAAACGAAAAGAGAATGCTTCAGGAAGCGGTGGATGCTTTGATTGATAATAATGCCCGGCACGGAAAGACTGTTACCGCTTCAACCGGCCAAAGACGCCAGTTGAAGTCCTTGGCGGATATGTTGAAGGGTAAACAAGGAAGATTCCGACAGAACCTGTTAGGCAAACGTGTTGACTATTCCGGTCGTTCGGTAATTGTCGTCGGACCTCATTTGAAATTATATCAGTGCGGAATTCCGAAAAAGATGGCTTTGGAACTTTTTAAACCGTTTGTCATCAGCCAGCTGATCAAAAGAGAATACGTGCACAATGTCAGAAGCGCCAACCGTTTTATAGAATCCGGACGCGATGAAGTCTGGGATATTCTGGAAGAAGTTACAAAAAACAATCATGTGTTACTGAACCGCGCACCTACGTTACACAGGCTCGGTATCCAGGCTTTTCAGCCGGTGCTGATTGAAGGCAATGCAATTCAACTGCATCCTTTAGTCTGTCCTCCATTTAACGCGGATTTTGACGGAGACCAGATGGCCGTGCATGTGCCTTTGACTCAGAAAGCAAAAGCGGAAGCAAGAGACAAAATGCTGGCCACCCATAATATTTTGAAACCGGCAACCGGTGAACCGGTAATTACCCCTTCGCAGGATATTGTTCTGGGTTGTTACTATATGACCACCATGCTAGATGAAGATAAGCCGGCTAAGAAATTTTTTTCCGCTGAATATGAAGCGATTCTGGCCTTTGAATCTGATTCAATAGAAATGCAGACAAAGATCGGATTACTGAAGGACGGTACACGGATTGATACAACCGTCGGCCGAGTTATTTTCAACCAAATTTTTTCTGATGACGTCCCGTACCAGAATAAAGTGATGGATAAAAAGAACATCAAAGACATTATTCAGAAAGCACTGAACAAAGACGGCTCAGAAAAAACATCAGTATTGTTGGATGATATTAAAGAAATGAGTCTGAAATATCTGACACTCTCCGGATTAAGCTGGGGTATGGGTGATACACCAATTCCGGCCGGTAAAAAAGAAGCAATTGAAGCGGCAGAGAAAAAAATAGATGAAATCCACAGTCAATATGAAATGGGTCTCCTGACCAAAGAAGAACGCTATGCCAAATCAATTGATGTTTGGGCAAGTACAAAGAATGAAGTGCAGGAAATCAGCAAAAATGCTCTGGACCCGCTCGGTTCGGTATTTGCCATGATTGATTCCGGTGCTCGTGGATCTTGGGGGCAAATCACACAGATGATGGGTATGAAAGGCTTGGTAACCAACCCGGCCGGAGAAACAATAGAGTTACCGGTGAAAGGAAGCTTCAAAGAAGGATTCAATGTTTTGGAATATTTTATTTCAACCCATGGTACCAGAAAAGGTCTTTCCGATACCGCTCTCAGAACCGCTAATGCGGGTTATCTTACCAGGCGTTTGGTGGATGTCGCTCAGGATGTCGTTGTCAGGGATGAAGACTGCGGTGATACGGACGGTTATGTTATGACCAAAGAGCAAAGTGAAGAAATTGGTGAAGAACTTTCCAAACGTGTTTTGGGTCGGGTAGTTTTAGATGATATAATGTCCGGCAAAAAAGTAATAGTTAAGAAAGGCGAGCTGGTTACTGAGAAAGAATATGAAAAACTGAAGGAGATGGACCTGCAGGAAGCCAGGGTACGCTCCATTATCAGTTGTAAGAGCATCCGCGGCGTCTGCCGTAAATGTTATGGCTTTGACCTGGGATATAATAAGATGGTGGAACTGGGTGAAGCGGTAGGAATTATCGCCGCTCAGAGTATCGGTGAACCGGGAACACAGCTGACCATGAGAACCTTCCATACCGGAGGCGTTGCCGGTCAGGATATTACCCAAGGTTTGCCGAGAGTGGAAGAACTATTTGAAGCACGCCCGGTCAAAAAGGCCGCCATTATCAGTGAGATAGACGGGCAGGTCAGTGTTACCGAGCAGGATAAGCAGAAAATGATTAAAGTAATTGCGGAAAAACCGGTAACCGAAAGTTATGATATTGAGAAACTGTTCAAAAAGGTAGGCTTCACCATTAAAGTAAAAAATGGCGATTCGGTTGATAAAGGTGATGTGATAGCGGAAAATGATAAAGGTAAAGTGATCAAAGCAAAAGCACAGGGTAAAATAACTGTAGATAAATCAATTGTTAAAATCTCCGGTACCGAAGAAAATGTCCATGAATATGTAATACCAATCGGCTTCTCGCTATGGGTTAAGGATGGAGATTTAGTTACGTCCGGACAGCAGTTGACTGAAGGAAGTCTTAATATCCAAGAGCTGTATCGTTTGCGGGGCAAAGATGCCGTTCAAAGATATATTATTAAAGAAATCCAATACATTTATTCCTCACAAGGTCAGAAACTAAACGATAAGCATATTGAAATAATCGTCCGCCAGATGTTCTCGCGTTATTATGTGAAGAATGCCGGTGACACGGATCTGCTCTCTGGTGACATCATTTCAGAAGACCAGTTGTTGGAAGCCAACAATGCCCTTAAGAAGGGTGAAAAGAAAGCAAACGGTGAGAATCTGTTATTGGGTATCACCAAAGCTTCTCTATCAACCGACAGTTTCTTAGCGGCAGCTTCGTTCCAAGAAACAGCCCGTGTATTGATTGATGCCTCAATTTCAGGTAAGGTGGATAAATTAAGAGGCTTAAAAGAAAATGTAATTATCGGAAAACTGATACCGGTCGGCACAGGATTTAAGGGAAGACCAAAGCCATAGAACTGTAAATTATTAATGTATTTAACAAACAGGCGTCCTCATTTTAGGCGCCTGTTTTGGTCTCATTTACTGATATAATATCTTTGACTAATACCCAATATTCGTGTTAAAATGAATAATCAATCAGTATAAAGATGGCAACAATCCAACCCAAAAAAAGAATAAAAAAAGAAAGACTAGAAGAGGAGAAACAACCCATCTTAAACCCCGGGACACGCCGAGGGATTATTGTTGTCTCTCTGTTTGTGGTTGCGGCAATCAGTATCTTAAGCTTCTTTGAGCTGGCCGGCAGTGTCGGCAATTATCTTGACCAGTTACTAAGGGTTATTTTCGGCTGGGGTTCATTCTTGTTCCCGATAATTTTGATTGCATTCGGTTATCTTTTAATCTTTCCGGATAAATATGCTTTGAAGGCATCCAATTATCTGGGCGTATTTTTACTGTTATTGGCACTGCTTGGTATTTTACACCTTTTTGTCGGACAGGAAACGGCGGTAGAAGCGATTGACGAAGGGCGCGGCGGTGGCTATTTGGGATTGGTCATCAGTTTGCCGCTTTTAAAAATTATGGGTATCTGGGCAACTTCCATTGTTCTGTTCGCACTATGCTGTATTGCTGTTTTGATTGTTTTTGCCACTTCAATTAACCGGCTGGTGGAAGGCGGTAGTGCCATCGGATCAGTGATGCTCCGGGTCAGAGAATTTTTCCGCAAGATTAACTATCGTGTTTCCGAAAGTCGCATGGAAAAAGAGGCCAGCGCAGAAGTGGAAGAAGAGCGCTCTTTCAGCAGGAAGACTATTGCGCAAAAAGCAAATTTGGAGGACGGGAAAGAGGAGGTAATTAGTGCGGTTAATGAAGATGTGGAGACGGGTGACCAGATGAAAATTTTTAATAAGAATAAACATAGAACGAAAATTGATATCCCGATTGATTTACTGGAAGGCACGTCCGCTAAACCGACCAGTGGTGATATAAATTTGAATAAAGAAAAAATCAAAAAAACTTTGCAGAATTTCGGCATTGAAGTGGAAATGGGTGAAACCAACGTCGGACCGACCGTAACGCAGTATACATTGAAACCGTCCGAAGGGGTAAGAATCTCGCAAATTGACACCTTGCAAAATGATATTGCGCTGGCCTTGGCCGCCCATCCGATCAGAATTGAAGCGCCGATCCCCGGCAAGTCTTTGGTCGGCATTGAAGTACCGAACCAGAAAGTCGCGGTAGTTAAGCTGAAAGAAATCATCCAGAGCGAGGCGTTCAAAAAGCGGGAATCAGATTTGAATATCTCCCTGGGCAAGGACGTATCCGGTTTCCCGTGGGTGGCGGACATGGCTAATATGCCGCATCTTCTAGTCGCCGGTGCCACTGGTTCCGGGAAGAGCGTCTGCATCAATTCAATTATTATCAGTCTTCTATACCAGAACTCACCGGAAAAACTAAAATTAATTTTGGTTGATCCGAAACAAGTGGAGTTAAATGTTTATAACGGCATACCGCATTTATTAACTCCGGTAATCACTAAAGCGGATAAAACGATCAATGCGTTAAAATGGGCGGTTGCCGAAATGGAGAGAAGGTTTGAACTGCTGTCTCAGACCGGGCAAAGAAATATCAAGGGATTCAATGCCGGAGTCGCCGAAGGATTACCGTACATCGTGATCATAATTGATGAATTAGCCGACCTGATGAGTGTAAATGCGGCGGAGGTTGAAGGGTCAATTATCCGGCTGGCGCAAATGGCCAGAGCGGTCGGTATTCATCTGGTGGTAGCTACACAGCGACCGTCGGTGGACGTGATCACCGGTTTGATCAAAGCAAACATTACTTCCCGTATTGCCTTTACGGTTGCGTCCGGTACGGACTCCAGAACCATATTGGATTTTGCCGGAGCGGAAAAACTGTTGGGCAGTGGTGACATGCTTTACGTATCCGCCCAGCTTTCCAAACCGAAACGTTTACAGGGCGCATTTGTGACTGAGCGGGAGATCCGGAACATTGTTGATTTCCTGAAGGAAAAAGGTGATCCGGAATACAATGAAGAAGTTACCGTCAGGCACAGTGCTCATGTCGGCGAAAAAGGTGAATCGCTTTCGGATGATGATGACGAGCTGGTGGATGATGCTCAGGAGATTATCTTGGAATCACAAAAAGCTTCGGCATCCTTCCTGCAAAGACGCATGAGAATCGGCTACGCGCGTGCCGCCCGTATTTTGGATATTTTAGAGGAACGGGGAATCATCGGTCCTGCCGACGGCGCCAAACCACGCGATGTCTATGTCAAAGATAAAGATGACGTAGATATTGTCACCGATCCGAACAATGACGAAGACGAAACGGTGGAAGACGAGATTGAAACAACTGAGAATTCCGCGGAAGAGAATAAACTTTAAAAAAATGGACAGTTTCAAGGGGAAAGAAATACGCGAAACCCGCACGCTGGGTGACAAACTACGCGAAGTTCGTGAAGAGGAAAAAATATCCTTGGCGGATGCCGGCAGTGCGATACAGATCCGCAAGGAATATCTGCAGTATTTGGAAGAAGGGGAATACAGTAAGTTACCGGGCGAGGTCTATATCAGAAATTTTCTGATCAAATATGCCGAGTTTCTCCACTTGAATCCGAACAGGGTGATTGAACTGTTTGAAGCAGAAAAAAAGATTTTTAAAAACATAACACCACTGGAAAAACACCCGACAGACGGAAGGGGTGTGGTCCGCAACCACCCGATTATTAATCCTAAATTCTTCCGTACCGGTTCAGTTGTCCTGATTATAATCGCGCTGCTTACATATTTTGGGATAGAAGTCAGTAAGACTGTATCACCCCCCTCTCTGGTTATTTATTCTCCGCAGGAAGATAATGTAACAACCTCGGAATATTCGTATGAGATATCCGGTCAGACGGAAAGTGAAGCAACCATCTCAATCAACGGCGAGGAGATATTGGGAGATCCGAGCGGATATTTCCAGGCAAAAGTTGACCTGAAAGAAGGGATTAACATACTGGAAATAACTGCCGTCCGGAAAAGCAGTAAACCGAATACCATTTACAAAAGAATCAGGGTAGAATCCGAATAAAGTTTAAATATATATTTTATTTTTAATTCATAGTATTATGCCAAAAAATCCAATAGGACATTCAGACGAAAAAGACAAAGCCGCTCAAGTGGCGATTGACCAGATCAAGGACCGTTTCGGTGCCGGAGCGATTATGAAATTGGGCGACACGCAGAAGATTAAGGTGGACTCCATTTCAACCGGGTGTGTATCACTGGATATCGCCCTCGGAGTGGGAGGGGTGCCGCGCGGCAGGATTATAGAAATCTACGGCCCGGAATCTTCCGGTAAAACAACCCTGGCCCAGCACATTGTCGCCGAAGTGCAGAAGATCGGGGGAACTGCGGCGTTTATTGATGCGGAACACGCGCTGGATCCCGGCTATGCCAAGAAAATCGGTGTGGATACGGAAGAACTGTTGATCTCCCAGCCGGATACCGGCGAACAGGCTCTGGAAATTCTGGAAACCCTGGTGCGCTCCAACGCGGTGGATGTAGTGGTGGTGGATTCCGTCGCCGCGCTGACGCCGAAAGCGGAAATTGAAGGAGAAATGGGCGATTCACACATGGGACTGCAGGCCAGGCTAATGAGCCAGGCTCTAAGGAAGTTGGCGGGTATTATCAGCAAGAGTAATACCGTGGTAATCTTTATCAACCAGATTCGGATGAAAATCGGTGTGTTCTTCGGTAATCCGGAAACAACTACCGGCGGTAACGCCCTGAAGTTCTATGCATCGGTGCGTATTGAGGTACGTCGTTCCGCGCAGATTAAAAAAGGTGAACAGATCATCGGTAACCGCGTAAAAGTAAAAGTGGTAAAAAACAAAGTGGCCGCTCCGTTCCGGACAACCGAGTTTGATATTATGTATAATGAAGGAATCTCCATGGCGGGCGATCTGATTGATACCGCTCTGCAGTACGGCGTGATGACCAAGAACGGCAACTCATACAGCTACGGCGATATGAAGTTGGGCGTCGGCAGGGAAACGGCCAGAATCGCTCTGCGTGATGACAAGAAGCTGATGAAGGAAATCAAGGAAAAAATCCTGACAGCGGTGAAAGTCGCAGAGGAAAAATAGAATAAATTTCTAGTCAAACAAAAATCCCCACACCCAGAATGGGCGTGGGGATTGAATTTGGATTAATTTACTCTTTCTACGTATTGTCCCGACTGGGTGTTGACCCGGATTGTGTCGCCTTCTTTGATAAACAGCGGGGTCTGGACGGTATAGCCGGTTTCTACAGTCACCGGTTTGTAAACACTGCCCTGGGCGGTGTCGCCCTTCACTCCCGGAGGAGCGGAGGTTACTTTCAGTTCCACTTTAGCCGGCAGGTTGATGGATACCGCTTTGCCGTCAAAATTCAATACTTCAACGTCGGAATCTTCTTTGACAAAGTTAGATATTTCACCGATCTGCGCTTTCGGCAGGACAAACTGTTCAAAAGACTCACTGTCCATGAAATAGAAGTCATCGCCGTCGCGGTACAGGAAATTTGCTTTAGTGCGGGTAAGATCGGCTTCCTGAATCTTGTCACCGCCCCGGTAGGATATTTCCAGTGTCCCGCCGGAAATCACATTGCGCATTTTGGTGCGCAGTACCGCTCCGCCGCGGCCCATTTTCAGGTGATCGGTAGAAAGAATTACATATGGTTCGCCGTTTTCCACGACCACAGTTCCGATTTTAATTTCATTCATGCCTAACATATATTTTTCTCTATTATCTGGTTGTATAAGGAATCAACGCCATAAACCGGGCGCGTTTTACCGCCTGAGCCAGTTTACGCTGATGTTTGGAGCAGGTTCCGGTTTTCTTTCTCGGCAGAATCTTGGCATAGGAGGAAAGAAATCTTTGGAATGCTTTAGTATCTTTATAGTCTATTTCCGCAATGCCGTTTGCGCAGAAATGGCAAACTTTTATTTTCGGCAGACTGTTGGTGGTTGTTGTTCTTGGTCTCATATTTATATTGGGTTAAAAAGGAATATCTTCAACATTGATCTCTTCTTCATCCGATGGTGCCGGTGGCTGTGGTGCAGCTTCCGGTCGGGATGCGCCGCTGTCTTGTGGCCGGTCGCCCGGTCTGCCCAGCATGATCATGTTTTCACCGACGATTTCCGTGCGGTAACGTTTCTTGCCGTCATCGCCGTCCCAGGAACGGGTCTGCAAACGACCTTCAATGTATACCTGCCCGCCCTTTTTCAGATACTGGCCGGCAATTTCCGCCAGTTTGCCCCAGGTGACAATGTTGTGAAACTCGGATTTTTCCTGTTTCTGCCCGCTCTTGTCGGTCCAGTTGAAACTGGTGGCCAGGGAAAAAGTGGTGACGGTCTGACCGGAGGGAATAGTTTTAGTTTCCGGGTCCCGGGTCAGTCGCCCGATGATTGTTGCTTTGTTTAAGTCCATAGGATTTTTAAGCTAAATAATTATGTTCCTAATATATCGTCATCCAGGATATGGTCCAGTTTTTCATCCAGTTCCTCCAGCGATACTTTCTTCTGTTCCTTTTTAACCGGTTTTTCTGCTTTCTCTTCTGCCAGCGGTTTCGGATCAGCAAAGGAAGGTCTCGGTACGGCAGGTGCTTCCACTTTGTCGGCTACCGGTACCTCAGCAGCGAAGATCGGTTTCACTTCCGCGACCGGTTTCTCAATTCTTCTTTCCTTGGCTTCTTTCGCCCGTTTTTCCGCTCTAGCGATGGCCAGTACGTCCCGGACGGTGACAATGTGTCTCGTGACTTCGTCCATAATCGCCAATTCTTTTTCTATCTTGCGCAGATTGGCGCCCGGCAGATCAAAATCCACCTGCACGTAAAAACCATAACGCTGGTTTTTGATCGGGTAGGCTAGTTTTTTCTTGCCCAGATTGTTGTCGCGGACGATTGTCCCCTCATTCTTTTTGATCAGTTCAAACACCTTGTCGCGAACAAAAGGAATCTCTTCCTCAGAAATTTTGGAAGAGACAATTACTAAAAGCTCGTAATTTTGCATATTCTGACCTCTTTCTTGCCTGTCCATCTTGAAATGGTCGTTTATTTCCAAGACATGGGATTGAGCAGGCATTAATGTTTAAGTTGTAAAGTTCCCCGCAATCTTACCAAAGGCGGGGGAGGGTGTCAACCCCCACACCCATGTATGGGTGTGGGGGTTGGTGTTGCGTTCCGCTCTCCAGATAACCCGATTATTATAACCCCAAACCGGTCGCTTGTCGGAGCGCGGGTTCTAAATACTCATGGATTCCGGATATTTGCTTCGCAAATTCCGGAATGACACAGGGGGTACTAATTTGTCATCCTCAGATTAAATCCAGGAATCCAGGGAATTAATTTGATGCTGACATTAGCTAAAATTAGCCCATTTAGTATTGACCCCGTTAGAGAAGTTTCTCTAAATGGGGTTGACAAAATACCCTTTTAGGTGTATACTCTGCAGTTAACATAGAATTCTGGAGAGAGCTATGTCAACGTTCAGTGCTTTCAGAGTCTCTCCATGTGTACACTGAAAGCTTTTTGTTTGAGCCCGTGATAGCGTAAGCAATCGCGTGTTCCAACAAGGAGATTCGCTCCTTGATAATCTGATAGTCTCTATGCCCGAGATGTGTTTGCCCTCATACGGAAGGAGATTCTCATGAAGAAGATGTATAAGACCCAGGACGACTCCTACGTTTCCGACAAGTGGAGGAAGGCGGTACGGAAGCTGATTCCCTGCCAGATCGTCGTGACCCTGGTCATGGTGGCGCTGTTCTACGCCGCGCGGCAGTTCATCAACCACCACTACTTCAACCACGTGGCGGGGGATGTTGCCGCCGGCAGCACCATCAACGTGGTGTTCATGCTGGTGGCGCTGATCTCCACCAGCGTGTTCGCGGTGGCTTGCGCTACCAACATCGCGTTCATGAACGCACCGGTCCGTACGCTCGTCTTCACCCTGCTCTCTTTCCTGATATCCGGTGTGATCGGTGTGGTCTCCGCGTTCGCCTCGCACATCGTTTTTCGTCCGGCGGATGTCGCGTATGACGTCATCGCTGTGCTCATTCTGATCGGCGCCTGGTCGTGCACCGGCGACGCGCTGGACGAGGCCAGCGGATCCAACTTCGGCCGGAGCAAGATCGCGAAAAGTATCCGAAACAGGATTGAGCTCGCCTGTCTCGGGCAGTTCGTGATCATCATGCTCCTGATGGCCTACGTCATAGGGATTTAGTCGGCTCCTTTCATAGACCCGAGCAAGTCTTAAGAACTGCTCACCCGCCAGGTAACTGACGGGTTTTTTCTTTGGAAAAATTTCCAGGCGCGTTCGCGGAAGGGTTCAGTTCTCCAGAAAACCCGATTATTATAACCCCAAACCGGTCGCTTGTCGGAGTGCAGGTTCTAAATACTTATGGATTCCCGCCTGCGCGGGAATGACAGCGGGTGGGGACTATTTGTTGTCATCCTCGGGCTTGCCCGTCCAATTTTTGCATTAAATACATGCCATGTAAATTTATTCAAATTGTACGGGCTTGGCCTGGGGATCCATCTCTTTCGTTGGAATTTCAGGAAATTTTACTATCAGTCCTAATTGTGAATGGATTGATTCTCTACATTTTTTCTTGAAATCTTCATCCTTATTTTCAGATATATATTTTGCTATTAAAAATAGGTCCGTAGTTTTAACTAGTGCAATTTTTTCTCGTTTAGCTCCAGAAATGCATTTAGTGGTAAAATCTAATTTCCTTTCTGTAGGATCTTTAAGCCTTTCTGCATTACCAAATAGTATCCCAAATGCTTTTTCATCTACTTCGTCTCTTGTAAAGTCCGCATTTAAGGCGTCTACAAGTTGCCTAAACTTTGTCACATTTAAATCTTTGTTGTCTTTACCCTCACTTTCTCCTATATATCTATGTTTTTCCGGACTAATAATTACTTGATCCATCTCTAAATCCCCATCATCATAATTTTCAGCTTGATACCCCAGTATTTTTAGAGCTTTGATTACTGCATATTCAAGTGGTTTTCCCTGTTCAAATAGTAGGTCTTTTAATTTCACTTCTTCCTCAAGTTCTGCTTTTAGATCTTCATTTTCCCGTTCAATTTTAGCAATCATTTTACAATTTCTATTTATTGAATCATTTAGGTTATTTTCTACCTTACTCAAAAATTGTTTTTTAGAAATCCATTCTGGGGCTGGCGTTTTTTCTGAGCCATCAGTAAGTCTGCTATCAATTTCGAGTAGACATTTAATAAAGTTACTACCAAAAGCCTCACCCTTTTTGTTCCAGAAATCGTTTTCTTCACCATCCTCGTCTTTTTTTATTTCTGTAAATTCTTCCTCGTCGAAAGAGAGTATCGGAAGAGTCACCAAATGCCCCTCTCCAACTTTGTAAATTGCACCTAATATTTTTGTTTTGTCCTTGCCAGTAAAAACCACTTGTGCCTCGTTTGAGTTTTCTACGTAAAGTTGATATTCTAAATTTTCTTTAAATATATTATGAAAATTACTGAATATTGGATTTCCAGAAAATTGAATTTTCCTTCCAGAGGCAGATGTTAGTCTCCCTATATCAATTGGGAGAAAATTATAATTACTATACATCTCTGTGCTGTACGTAGTTTGTCCCTTATTTGAAGTGGATAAACTACTTGCAAGATATTCTTTTTTTTCTTGAGTTAAAAATATAAAAACACTTTTCCCCATCCTTAAGTGGTCGCCTATTTCTTTCTTTAAGCGGGATATTTTTTGTTTATATTTTTTTGATGCTTCGACATTGTAACAACCTCCATCACTTAAAGTGAAATCTACCCAATTCCCCACTGGTGTTAATGAATCTGGTGAAATTAATAAAATATCAGCGTCCATTAAAGATAGATCTCCGTAGAAATCAATATGATTACCATTTCCCCCAGGTATATCGTACCCAATTGTAGAAATTTGTTTACTCATTATACAAAAAATTTATATTCAATTACTAATAGTGCTACGCCTGCAATAATCCCTGCAATTATTGCAAAAAGACCACTCCACCAAATACTCGGATGATCTTTACGGAAATTGAATATTTTTGTTCCAAATACTTGCGTTCTTTCACCTTCATTTTTTAATCCTTCAATTTCACAATCAATAAAAGAAGTATCTTTTGCCTTATTTGTGACCCATGCTGCAAATTTTTTATTATATTTACTCATAATTAAAGTGATTATATTCAGCTCACGAAACGGCTATGTAGACCAGGCACATTATTGTACACCCAATATTCTTCTGAAATCATCAGCTAATCTAGATTGTGCTTCTGGTACATTTGTTTTTATTTTCTCCCAAGCTTGTTCCCAACTTTCTATTGACCTAGTACCAAAATTCTTGCCTTCACTTGATGACTTTTCAAACAATTCTTTTGCCCAGTATTTTTTAAATGTGTCTTTTAGTTGCTCCGTTATATCATCTAAAATTTGACATGTTTCATTGGAAAAGAAAATTTTATTCTCTGAATAGTATCGTATAAAGTCATTCGCGTATTCCACCGCTATCTTCTTTTTTTCTTCGCTAGTTTTTTCACCCGACCACTGAACTGGATTTATTAGTGATTGTGTAGAATCGATACTCCTATCTAACTTTTGGTAAACATTTTTTATTACTTCTGCACGTTCTTCATGTAGCTTACTAAACCTAATTTTGTTCTCCTCGAGCAATTGATTAAGTTCGAGCTTGTATTTCTCAAAATCTTTATCCAGGAAATGTTTAGTAATAGATTTAATTAAAAAAGCCAGGATCCCCGATCCGATTGTAAAATATGCTATATTTTTTATTACTTCATTCATATATAGAACGCCTAACCCATTTTGGCTAATTGATTGTTATGCAAGACCGACTTCACGGTGAAAGTAGCATAATTCTTTATAGTAGGCAATATATAAAGAACTTAACTATCTTACCCAGTTAATAGATTATCGGATCAAGCCCAAGAATAACCATAGGCTATTGACTTTATGGGGATCTAGTGCTATCATCATCGGTCCGCTTTTGTTGAGTTTGCCGGCATTCCGCTGGCAAGGTAGCTTGTTGTAGGAATACAACAAGAGAACGGGAGGACGCAATGTCCCAATCCGTGTTCCGTGTGGACGACCAGACCGAATGCGCGGTCGGGTGGGATGTTCCGCTTGAAACGTTCTTCGGCCAGGTCTACAAGGTGGACGAGCAGGGCGAACGCGTTGAGGAGACCGCGGACGGCGAGGACGGGACGATCCTCTGGGTCGGAACAGAGCCGGCCGAGATCCGCACCGTGGATGAGCTCGTGCGCTTGCTCAAGCCTCACGCCGTCCTGCCCGAGGACATCTACGGCGCGCTCTTCGCCATTGAGTGCGACTAGCACCAAGCGGCGAGACACTCCTATCAAGACCCAAGGAGTATAAATAAGGGTCTTTTTTTATTTCCGATTGACGGAAAAATAGTATTTATGATAAGTTGATATACCCTTGGGCGTTGTATTGGACCCAAGCCAGTATCGCCGATGTCGGCAAAACGAAGGAGTAACCCATGCTCAAAGTTCCTCAGCCCTACTTTGAGGGCGCGCCAACCACCGCCGCAGAACGCAGGGTTCTGCAAAACGCCGGCTATGTGCACATCACCGGCCTCTGGTTTCTCACCTGTAGCCAAGGTCGCGGTACTCACGGCAATTTCGTAGGTGGGAATCTCACCCCGAAGGAGCTGGGAACGTGGCACGACTTCGCCGGGCAGTCGGTGATCATCACCGAGCGGGGGGAGGTCTGGATGAAGACCGGTTCCGCGGTTCCGTCCGCAGTCGCTCAGCTGTGTCCGAACGGGCAGAGCGACTACGATCCTTTCAATTCTTCCATCTCAAGGGATGATATGCCGGTCGCCGGCATGATTCGCAGGATCGCCGACCCGAACGACGGTCTGACCTACGTTCCTTGATTGCACACAGCCGTTCACACGGCGCCCCGCTACAAATAAGCTAGCTGGGTATTTTTTTATAAAAAAATAATCCCGAGAGGGGATTATTTATAGCGAAATAATCAGGAGTATCTATGCTTTATCAACTTTCTTTTTGATCTCCTCCAGAATTTCAATTTGCATTTCCTGAATTTGCATCATTTTAGACCATTGGTCCAAAAGCAGGTGATCCACCTTTTCATGCAGGGTGCGTATTTCAATCTCTGATTTTAAATTAACCTTGTAATCGTTCTCCGATCTGATTCGGTCCTTTTTTTCCTGCCGGTTCTGACTCATCATAATGATCGGAGCTTGTATAGCGGCGATGCAGGATAAGATCAGGTTCATCAGAATAAACGGGTACGGATCAAAAGGTTTTTTCAAAATGAGCATGCTGTTTAATAAAATCCACCCGAATAATACGATGAAGAAGATAATAATAAACTTCCAACTGCCGCCAAATATTGCCACTCGGTCGGAAATTCTGTCTCCTAACTTCAAATTTTCTTTTGCCAGGATATTATCATTTTCCGTAATGGTTTCATTTTCTTTTATGCTTTTCAGTACCTCATCCTGCAGATTCTGGATATTTCCTGTTTCTTCTTTGATGATGTCTAGAATATACTTATCCCGGTATTTATTATAGTCATCTTTACAGATTCTTTTTTTGTCCGACCAATCAGGGAAGTCAATTTGAATCAATGATTCAATTTCATGGCGGATGCCGCGGCCGGATATCAGGTCGTCATCCGGAAATGATTTTTTGCAAATATCACATGTATTCATATTAATGGTCTCCCATTATTTTTAAACCACTTTGGCATACAAATATGCATCATGCAGTTTGTTTTTATATTTTAACGCCTTGTGCATAGTTCCCTCTTTTTTGTATCCGCACTTGATCGCCACTTTTTGACTGCCGGTATTTTTAGTATTCATAATAATCGTGATTCTTTTCAATCCAAGTTCTTTAAACCCGATTTTTTCCAGTAGTTTCACTGCTTTGGTGGTGATTCCCTTGCCCCAATAAGCTTCGTCCAGAAAATAACCGATCTCGCCGATAAATTCTCTTTGCTGGTCAATCTTAATCCCGCACCCGCCAACTAATTTACCATTATATAATATAGAATAATTGTAAGCATAGTTTCTTTTTCTTCTATCAACGTTTTGGCGTAGAAATTCTCTTTCAGCTTCAATAGATTTGGGGCATACACTGAAATAAATAAAATTAGGGTTGTTGAGAATTTCATAAAACCTTTTCGCGTCGGAAACTTTTTGTTTGCGAATTGTTATTTTGGACATGACTCAATTAAATTTTTGTTATTATAATTCTGCAAATAGATTATTATTTTCGCTAAGTCTATATATTTCAATAATTTTATTACATATTGTAGATGGTTTAGCGAATGAATGAAAATATGCATCACTTAAAAATAAATCAATTTGTTTAGTGGAAAAAGTTGGCTTACTATCTTTTGCGGTTTTTTCACTCGTCTCTTTTAATATCTTAACCAAATACCCAATAGCTTTTAAACCGCCTTCGTTATAACTAATATCTTCAGTAATTTTGATTACAGTTGGACTCTGATGGGGATATATTTCTTTAAGAGTAGTCCTCAATGATTTCATTCTTTTATTAATAATATTTATAAAGCCATTAATAAAATTTTCACGATTTAAGGACTTAATCATATTAGCTAAGTATATTGAATCAATATTTGTAAGTTTGTCAATAATCTTTTTGGTAGCCCAATCAAAATTTACTTTCTTATCTTTGTTCATTTGTTCTCTCTTTTCACTCTCAGATATAATACCTAGATATTCTATAATATCTAAATTGAAGACATTTAATTGGAATTTGATATGTTCCGACTTGCTTTTATTTATTTTTTTAAGGTTTTTGAGTTTATTTTTCTCAATTAGTAGGTTAACAACTAAAATACCAAATAATATGGCAATTGAATTTGGCAAAAGATTTATAAAAAAGTCTTTTATAAAATTTTCTGTAAAAATATTTACTGAAAATTCTTGAATAATTACAACATTTAGAAGAATTATTAATACAGAAACGAATATAATTAACCGCATATTCTAACTACTGATTTAAGAAATTTATTTTGATTTTAAATTGAAAAATTCATTGTCTAGCTATTTACCCCGGCATTCTGTTGAATTCTCCTTTCAACAGACTCAAGGCGGATTTTGAAATGACTCACGGGATTGATTTGATTTTATCCGGTTAGTTGTTTGTTACTGAGGCTTGCTGGATCCGCCGGCACCGGTCCAGATGATAATCATAAAAAATACATCCAGCGCCGATACAGCTAGTACGCGGGCAAACTTCGGCCAGGCGGTTCGGGTCAATCGCATTTTTCAAAATCTCTTTTATTTCATCTAAACTCAGTCTGGTTGGAGTGACACCTTCCGGAGCGATCCCGCCGTTCTGAATGCTGTTGGCGGTGGTATCGTAATACCATTCTTCCACCCCTTTCAGGCGGGCGGATTTTGCCAATTCATCAATGCTGGTAATTTCTAAAACGGCATCTTTTTTGCGCGCTTCTTCTATTCGCAGCATGACAGCGACGTCTTTGAGATTGATATCGCGCATTTGCCGGGTAATCAAATTGGTGTGCCCTGAGGAAAGTCTTTGGACCACTACGTCTGCTTTGGTGTCGGGATTAGCTCGTAAAAAACCCACCAGGCTGATGTCATCATTTTCCACGACCACAATTTTCACCAGTTTCTTGCCCTGGAATACTTCAAACTGGTCGGTTTTCTTTTCCTGTTGCAATTTTTCCCATTCCTGAGGCAGGACGGTCATTCTTTTCCGCTCTTCTCTGTAATGTGAAACAAAAATCGGCATGACAATATTAATAATCTTCTGCGGTTCAGACTGGTATTCTCGGTTCAGATTCATAATCAGGCCGGAAAGACCGAATGCCCGGTCAATCGGATCGTTGGATATAATTCCTTTTCCTTCCAGATCGTCTCTTTTGACATAAGTAATCAGTTTCTTCAGTGCCGGGTCATTTTCCACACCCAAATATTTCGCCACCAGTGTCGTAGCACATTCTCCTGTATTATCTTTGCCACCTTCTTCGGTATGGTGATCAAATTTTCCACCACCCATATCAATAAGTAAAATTCCTTCGCTTTCTAGCTCATCCGTATTCCTGCCTTCCGGAACACTGTTCCAGAATTCAATCTTGGAGTTTCTGACTCCCGGGAATTTTTCCTCGCCGAAAAGCTTCAATAGCATAATCGCTACGATATTGTCCGGATGCGGACGGGGGAATATTACAATTGTATGGACTGGTTGGGGCATGGGGTTATTATACTGTCATGCTGAACTTGTTTCAGCATCTGGGTTAATTTGTTGAGATCCTGCCTGCCTTGCTGACTGTGTCAGCAGGCGGACGGGGAAAGATGATAATAGTATTTATTGGCTGAGGTATTTTTATTAAAAAATTTGAATTTTATTTGTCATTCCTGCGAAAGCAGGAATCTGGGTAGTTTCAGAATTTCCGTCGGGATAATAATTTATACGATTTTGTCGTATAAATCTTCCCAGCCAGGGTTCATATCATTAATTAAATCTTCTTTCCAAGCTCTTTTCCAACGCTTTATTCGCTTTTCTCTAGTTATTGCTTCTAATGAGTTTTCAGTAGATTCATAATACACTAATTTATGAACGTTATATTTTTTGGTAAAGCCTTCAACAAAATCGTTTTTATGCTCGTGTATTCTTCTGACTAAGTTATTTGTTACACCAATATATAGTACCTTGTTAGTTTTGTTGGTTAGTATATAAATATAGTAGTTTTTCATCATTTAGTCGTAAAATATTAATCTAAGACCCGACAATGATGAGTTAAGTAAATTCTTTAGATCCCGGCTCTTCGGCCGGGATGACCATTACTAAGTATAACGCAAAAAGCTCTAGAAAAGAAATAGGCCCCCGGAGTAAATCATCATGCGGAATTGCAGATGAAATACTCGCGGGGGCACAGGGGTAAAAGAGCGTTGAACGTCTAGCGGACGAAGTCCTTCACCATGGTGATGAAGGAAGCCGCCGACATCTTGGTCGGGGTGGTGTTTTTGGCACCGCCCGACCCGTTGAGGATCGCGTTGATCCTCGTGTCATAGAACCAGATGTCGCTCGGATTTCGGTCCATGTTGCCGGTCGCCTCGTCGGTGCGGAGCGCACCTTCGTTGGCGATAATCGCGCTGTACAGGTTGTCCAGTTTGATCTTCGGCGAGACCCGGTTGCTGGTCAGGATGATGACCCGCTTGGAGCGACTGGCCACGATGATCAGATCCACCCGGCCGTCGTTGAGGAGGGCGCGGGGGACACGGGTGTCGTCGGTGTGGATGAGCACACCGCGCTGGTCCCGACCGCCGGACTTGAACGTGAACTTGTCGGAGCGATCCAACAGATCGGACGCCTTGTCCTTGGCCTGCTCATTGGCGGCCTTGCACTTGGCGAAGACTTCCCGCCACCAACGAGCCTCGCGGAGGATCTCGTTGTCGGTGGCGCCGTTGATCATCAGGTTACGGATGTAACCCGACATGCACCAAGACGACTTGTGACCGCCGAGGTTCTGGACGAGCGTCTGCACGTCAGGATGACGACGGTCCACGGGGACCTTCAGCTCCTTGCCCACGCTGTTGACGTGCGCGTCGATCACGCGGAAGATCCGAGAGATGACGGTCATGGGAGCGTAGCCCTGCTTGTACATTTCGCGCAGGAGCCACACTAGCGAGTACGGCAGACCCTTCAGCCCGCCCGTTTGGTTGTTCTCGTTGCAGAGATCAACCAGGGGAAGGAGTCGGTGACTGCGTACCTGCAGGGCCTCGGCGACGATCTCCGTCGCGGACTTCTTGCCGGCCACCTGGTACTTATACGGCCCGATGTCGATCAGGAACATGCCGTCGCGCTTCCACTCATCGAGCTGGGACTGTTCCGGCTGGAATTCGCCCCAGAGGATGAGGTTCAGGTCTTCCAACCTCGTGGCAGTGAGTTTGCAGAACAGGTACAGGGAGACGATCTTGTCAAAGACCGGGCTAGCTGGGCTGACGACGCCATTAAACCGCTTCATGACTTTCTCCTCACGAAGTAGGTGCACATGTGTTCCGGGAATCGGAACTGATCATGTTTTCAAGGAGCGGGTCTCCTTGTTGGAGCCCGCGATCACATTCGCGATCCTAGGCTCAAACAAAAAGCTTTCAGTGTACACATGGAGAGACTCTGAAAGCGCTGATTGTTGACATAGCTCTCTCCAGAATTCTATGTTAACAGGACATTATATGTCTAAAACGGGTTTTTGTCAAGGCTAACTGGGCTAATTTTAGCTAATATTAGCAATAAATTGCATTTAGGGCCTGTTCCTAATATACTTACATTACATATGATAAAAAGATTGCATAACATACCGCAAAAACCCGGAGTCTATTTTTTCAAGGACCAGAAGAATAGTATTCTTTATATCGGTAAGGCAACCAATCTGCGAAACAGGGTGCGTTCCTATTTCCAGAAATCCGCTGCACTGGAGATCACCAAACAGATTATGGTGCAAAAAGCGGCGGATGTGGACTATGTGATAGTGGATTCGCCGACGGAGGCACTACTCTTGGAATCCAGTTTAATCAAAAAATATAAACCGCCCTATAACATCAGTTTGAAGGATGATAAATATTTTGTTTATTTGAAGGTGACTTTGGATGAGGAATTTCCCAGGGTGCTGACGGTGCGCCGGGTGGAGAAAGATAAGAATAGATATTTCGGACCGTATGCATCTGCAACCGCTGTTAAAAATACTTTACATCTTTTAAAAAGAATTTTTCCATACAAAATTTGTAAGAATCCGCCGGAGGTGCCGTGCTTGGGCTATCACATCGGCAGATGCATGGGGCATGTTACGGATGTCAATGCGAAAAGAGATTATCAGCAGATCATTCTGGGTGTTTTGAATTTTCTGGAAGGAAAAAATACCAGAATAGTCGCGGATCTGAAAAATGAAATGAAATCAGCGGCAAAGAAAAAGCAGTTTGAGAAAGCGGCGAGGTTGCGCGATCAGATTTTTTCCATCGGATCGGTAATGGAACGGCAGAAAGTCGTATCCACCAAAAAAGAAAACCAGGACTTTATCAGCATTGCCCGTACGGAAAGTATCGCTGCCATTAATCTGTTTATGGTGCGTGAAGGAAAACTGATCCATCAGGAAAGTTTTCTGCTGGAACACACCAAAACTCAGCCGGATGAAGTATTGATAGAATCATTTTTAAACCAATATTACTCGCAGGTTACACAATTTCCGAAACAAATTTTTGTACCGGTCGGTATCGGCGGGGTGGAAGTATTAGAACAATTAACAAAGGCTAAAATTGCCGTGCCCAAAAGAGGAAAAAAGCAAAAATTGATCAAACTGGGTGTAATCAACGCTGAGCAGTTTTTGCGGGAGCACGAATTGGAAGTTGCTAGCCGTGATCAGGTCGGGCGGAAGGCGAACCAGGAGCTCGCGGAAAAACTGGGACTGAAAAAAGCATTACACCGGATTGAAGCATATGACATATCTAACATCCAAGGAACGAACGCGGTTGGTTCCATGGTCGTCTTTACCGACGGCCTGCCGGATAAAGCGCAGTACCGTAAATTTAAAATCAAAACCGTAAAAGGGGCGAACGATCCCGCAATGATGCGCGAGGTTTTGAGCCGGAGGTTTGAAAAAGTCAAAGCAGAAATGAAAAACCGCTGGCCGCTGCCGGATCTGATTATCCTGGACGGAGGAAAAGGCCAGCTAAGCTCGGGGGTTTCAGTATTAGCCCGGGGAGGTATTAAAATCCCGATTGTTTCACTTGCTAAACAGGAAGAGGAAATATTTGTGCCGGGGAAAAGTGAATCAATCAGGATTTCCCACAGTTCAGAAAGTTTGAAATTGCTCCAGAGAATCCGCGATGAAGCACACCGGTTTGCAATCGGATTTTACCGTTCACGACACAGAAAAGTCACACACAAATCAGTGCTGGATGAAATCCCTGGAGTCGGCCCAAAGTTGAAGAAAAAATTGATCCGGGAATTCGGTTCGGTGCAGGGAATTCGGGAAGCTTCTGATCAGCAGTTAAATGATGCAGTAGGGATTAAAATGGCTAAAATAATTAAGCAGTATATCTAAAATGCCAGCAAAGAAAATAAAAATTGAGGAAGAAAGTGAAGACCTGAAAGCGATTCGGCGTCAGAAAAAGAAATCGCCCCGGATGAAAGTTTCGGGGAGTTCAGTGCGTGAACTTGCGAGGATAATTAAAGAAAAGTCTATTAAAAAGTAACCATTGCGAACCTCGCGATAGCGGGGTGAAGCAATCCCGTTTCTCATTAATAATCATTCCAAATTAGTATCGGGATTGCTTCGTCTCCGCCAGCTAGCGGATCCTCGCAATAGTTGCTCTAATCTTGTCATTGGATATAAATGGCGGTCTTGTAAAATGTTAATCTATATTGTACAATGACGAACTGATTATTTATAATGAATGTATGAAAAAAGACGCATTTATGCCAGATGAAAATGAAGTCAAACCAGACAATGAAGTTCTTTCTGAACCAGAATTATCGGCACCACCAAAAATAGACACTGATTTTGGTCAAAAAATGGGTCAAATTTGGGGTGATGTTATGCGTAATTTTACTCCCGAAGACACGGAGCGGACCCCAGAACTTAATGATTTTTTTACTGATTTACAAGGTAAGTTTAGGCAACTCAGTTCAGAGAGGCGTGTAGCCCAAGTCCATCAATTTGATGAACTAGAGGAGTTTGCTGATGGTCTGCCAATGTTGGCCGGTTTTATGGGTAGAGCATATGGAAATGAACGTTCAGGATATGACAATTTTCCTGAAGATATGCGGGATGAGATTCAAGCAAAAGATCAAAGGAATAAGAAGTTATTTATAGATACTTCACATAAATTATTTCCAGATATTCAGCCGCCCGAATCTTTTGCTGATGCCAATAAGGAATTACAAAATCTAGCGGTTAAAGCTGATGACTCGCCAGAATCAGCTGTATTTAGGTCAGCACTGGAGTTATTTAAAGACGATTCTATTGTTTTAAAAAGAAAGACTGAAATACTTGATGACCTAATAGCACAAATAGGTGATATGCAACTTACTGGTGCAAATTATGGACAATTTGATTCACCATTTGGAGCAAGTAATAAGCAGGAGGCAATTAGTGCTGCACGACTAGTATATCAATTAAGCTTAATACGAGATCAATTTCAAAAAGAACTTTATGGTAGAGAGGATATTTCTGGAGCTGATGCAAAAAAGATTGATGACATCCGAAGTAAAATTCAGGGTGATGGGGATCAAAATCAATCAGAAACCAGCAGATCTTCTGGAAGCGGAGGGATGACTGAAGAAGAGGTTCGTGCTGCACAAGAGCGGGTTGCTCAAATGAATATTGTTGGTAGTAAGAGACAAGAAGATTCTCCTGGTAAAAAACCAACACCGTTAGAGGAAAGTGAGGAATTAGCAGGGACATCGCTTTCATCTAGAAAGATTGACTTAGGTAAGAACGGGGTAATGTCCGATCTTTATGATAGTAAATTCAAAACGGTTGAAGATATAAAAAGAATAGTCACGCCTGAAATGAAAAGGACGTTACTAGAAAATATGTTGCAGGATGTTGATCATTCTATTAGGCAGGTGAATACATTAATAATGAGAGGGGATCCCGATTTATATTTAAATAGAAGAAATGTGTCGCAGTTCTGTGGACAGGGTGTTACTGTAGGAGAAGGATCTGCAGTATACCAAAAGATAGCAGTTGCCAGTGAAGGACGCATTATAAACCCAAACGAAGTTGCTCTAATGCCAATGGTAGATTATCTCCGGAAATATCTAGGTTATGATCTCACAAAAGACAAACAGCGTGCAGAAATATTGCGGGAACATACAAATGCTTTTGAATAATAATGAAATGGTTTCATCAAAAAGCACTCATTGAAATGAGTGTTTTTTAGTGGAGTGATTTTAATCTTACCCCTGGATATATTTATCCGGTATTTCTGAGATAAAGCGGGAGGGGACGGACATTCGGGTGCTGCCCCAGATCGTCCTTTGCTCAGTATGCGTAATATAAACTCTTTTTTTCGCGCGCGTGATTCCGACATAGCACAGCCTTCGCTCTTCTTCTATTTCACCGGGCTCAAACAGGCTGTTGGTGTGGGGGAAGAGACCCTCTTCCATGCCGGCCAGAAAGACAACATCAAATTCCAGACCCTTGGCATTATGAGTAGTCATCAGTGTTACACCCGGCTTAGTGCTGTCCAGGAGGTCAATGCCGTTTACTAAGGAAACTTCTTCCAAATACTGATGGATCCCTTCTAATCCCAAAAGGTTATCAAACTTTTTTGCCACAGATTTCAACTCCATGATATTTTCCCAGCGGGTTTCTCCTTCCGGCGAACCATCCTGTGTGAATTTTTTATAGCCGGTTTTTAATAGAATCAGATCAATAATCTCTCTTGGCGTCAAATTTTCGGCTTTATATTTAATATCCTCAATCATACCGCCGAAATTTTCCAGAGCTAATGCCGCACGTTTGGATAAGCCGGCAATTGATTGGGCTTCCATGGCAGCCTGCAGGCAGTTAATATTTCTTTCTGCTGCATAACCGCACAAAACTGATAAGGTCTTTGTTCCGATTCCGCGTGTCGGCTCATTAATAATCCTTTTTAAACTGATGGAGTCTTTCGGCTCCAATAAAATCCTTAAATATGCCAAAACATCCTTAATTTCTTTACGTTCATAAAATCTGACCCCGCCGACAATCTGATAAGGTACGCCGTAATCCAAAAGCGATTCTTCCAGCGCGCGCGATTGAGCATTGGTCCGGTAGAGAATAACATACTGTGACAAATCAACTACGTCGCCTCTGATTTTTTTCTGGATCTCGTTTCTGATAGACGGCAATCCGATGCGCATACTTCTTTTAATTCCTTCTACCCGCATAATCGTATCCAAAATTCCCATTCCTTGAGATTCTTCCGATTCATATGTTATTTCATCATTATCATTCGCGTTGTTACTTTCTTCTATTTCTGGATTTAGACCAAAAATCTCTTTAATGATGAAATCTCCCTCGTCACTTTCATCGGTTACTTGTTGCACGACAATTTTGTTGCCTTCTACCTGGTCCGTCCACAATTTTTTGTCTGTCCGGGAGGCATTTTTGGCGATTACATAGTTGCTGGCATCAACGATTGTCTTAGTGGAGCGATAATTCTGTTCCAGATGGATCACTTTGGCGTCCGGATAGTCTTTTTCAAAGTCCAGAATGTTCTGGATATCCGCTCCGCGGAAGGAATAGATGCCCTGCCAGTCATCACCGACCACGCATAAATTGCGGGACTGCTTTGCCAAAAGATTTGCGAGTACATATTGGGCATGATTAGTATCCTGATATTCATCCACCATGATATATTTAAACCGTTGCTGGTATTTTTCCAGCACCGCGGGGAATTTCTGGAAAAGTTTGACGGTCAGCATGATCAGGTCGTCAAAATCCAGTGCGTTCAGATTCTTCAACTGCCTCTGGTATTCAATGTAAGCATCTGCCGCGATTTTTTCTATATGTTCCTTAGCTCTGGTCTGAAATTCTTGTGGAGACAGCATATTGTCTTTACCCTGATGGCAGATCATGCTTAATATCATGCGCGGGGAATACTGCTTCGGATCAATATGGAGAACTTCAAATACTTCTTTCATCACGGAGTTCTGGTCATACTGGTCGTAAATAATAAAATTGTTGTTATAGCCGAGCGCTCCGATTTCTTTTCTCAGTATTCTGACACAGAAAGAATGGAAAGTTCCGACCCAGGGCTGGTTGGAATTAAAAAGCTGTGAAGGATTAAACTTTGTCCGTAAAAGTTGTTCCACCCTCTGTCGCATTTCGGTTGCCGCTTTGTTAGTAAAGGTGACCGCGAGAACTGACGAGGGCTGCACTTTCAACACATCTATTAAATAGGCAACCCGATGAACCAGGGTGCGTGTTTTACCGGAACCGGCGCCGGCCAAAATTAAAACAGGGCCTTCGGTCTGTTTTACTGCTTCCTGTTGTTTATTATTTAGATCTTTGAGGATAGGGTTTTCCATATTGGTTAACCTACTATATCACATTGTGTTAAAAAATCTACTATTATTATGGGGGTAAAATATACCTTTACAAATAGCACACCATATGTTAGACTAGAAACCAATCGCTTTCCGGTAATTAAACATAGG